>Ga0316228_1000523_pt1 | contig 51189 bp, 62 predicted proteins | sample TBH18021metaG_FD_206005 | JGI IMG/M metagenome (GOLD analysis project Ga0316228, IMG submission 206005) | Freshwater microbial communities from Trout Bog Lake, Wisconsin, USA - TBH18021 | ecosystem: Environmental > Aquatic > Freshwater > Lake > Hypolimnion/Profundal zone | place: USA: Wisconsin... | reverse complement strand
GGGACTTCAAAGAGACAGCAGTGGAGGAAGTAGATACAGTACATTCCGCACTGGGCATCCTTGTACTGGTGCCGCAGGGCGTTGTAGGAGAGAACAGTGGGCTCCGGAAACTTTTTCAAATCATCCAGCTGCTCCTTCCACCTCTGCATCAGACGTTGAACCTCTTTCTCGGGTTTCTGGGCATACGAATCAAAATACGTCATCCGCGGATGTTTTAGGTGGTCACGGAAGTCGCAGAATGCCGCGATCCAGTGTTCACCAGGTCCGTCGCTGGGATCCGTGTTGAACACAATTCCCACACGGCGGTACCCTTTCTTGTGAAGCTCGGAGATCTTCATGCTGCACAGGGACGAGACTAGACACTTGCCTGTTTCGTTGTGCATATCAAAATCAATGGGAACCGAACCCGTGTAGTAGTAATCAGGGATGAGATCCATATAATATTTTTGAGCGTTGTCGATATCATCGGACGATAGCCATTCAGTCCCGTTGGACACCCAGCTGTCGGGAGCCACTGGTTTCTTCACGAGGGCATGGACAATACATTCTGGGGTTCCCGCTTTGCAGGCATCCTTCATCCGCCGGGTGATTTCCTGCCACATATCGTCGCCAGCCTTGACCGGTTTTTCGTGCGGGTGTTCTTTGTTGTAAGCTAGTCGTAGCTTCTCTACTTCCCGCGGATCCATTATTCAAAACGGATAAGAAACTATACAGCCTGGAAAAGGCATACCCAGGATGGATCAGCGTGACCTTGTCCGTGCCGTGCGTAAGTACCGCAATCTCGATGACGAACTGAAGGATTTGAACGCTAAGGTGTACAAGCTTCGGGAGGACAAGAAGTTCGTGGAGAACGAGATGAGCGACATTCTCCGCCGTGCAAATTTCCAGAACCTCCACAAGCTCGAGATCCAGGATGACGGTTCGTACATCAAGATCCAGCGTCCCGAGACGTGGAGTAAGCCGTGGTCACTGTCGCAGAAGGAGCTCAAGGATCTTATCGCAAGTTTTGTGAACGGCGGTGCGACTGGAAATAAGCCTTGGCCCGCAGAGCTGTTTGATTGGATCGTTGAGCGTAAGAAGCAGGCTATGGTTGCCCATGAGTTTGCGTTTAAGCGTTTGATGGCAGTAGATAACAATGACGGCGAAGGAGGCACTGATGGAGAGGGTGGGCGAGTGGGTGCACATATCAACTCATGAAGAGGAACTTCGTGGTCTCTTTCTGGAATTAGAGGATGCTCTTCGTGAAATGGACTTACTGCGAGTGGATTATAAGAAGTACAAAACACTCCACTTCGCAGAGTTCTGTGCGGAGATTTATAGCCTGACGAATGAATGATCTTATGAACAGTCATTCGCGTCATATGCCGAACTGTCAATTGTACGCCGATCGGTGTCCTTTTTGTAATTTAATCGTACGCGAACAGACAGATGCGTACCCTGGTGTCATCGAAGACCTATTTCGCCCAATTGTGAGCCGATTTTGGAAGCGATGGGATGGGTCTGGAGCTCGAATCGCCAACAATACAGATGCCGAGACCCTGACATTCCACCTTGCGTTAACTGCCCTGTCTCGCTGGGTTCAGCCAAAGTACCACGATATTCTTGGAATATCGGAAGAAGAAATCATGAGGCACCCGATCGTCGTACAAAAAATGGGGGGTAAGTAATAATACACAGAATGGAAAAGTTCGCTACTGACACTGCTCCTAATGGACCTCATCCTCCTGCTGGCGGAGGCTGCGGGTGCACCGGTGGTCGCCGTCGTCGTCACCGCCACACTCGGAAGGGTGGCGTGGGTATGGTTGATGACGCCATTTTTGCCGTGGGAACCTCGTATGCTGCAGATAAGTTCGGACGCAAGAAGACACTGGGTGCCCGCCGGCGTCGTCGTACTTCTAAGCGTGGAGGTGCGGGTGTAATTGATGATGCCATTGTAGCCGGCTCCGCTCTGACTCTGGCTCACTACTTTGCCAAGAAGCGTGGAGGCAAGAAGCATCTGCCCCGCCGTCTTACGAAGAAGACCCTGGTATAACCTCCACCGGTGGTAAAGGGAAACCGTTGAATGTAGATGCCGTGACCCACGAGTATGCCCCAATGTTTTTCACTTCCAGGATGTCTGAATCGTCGATATCGCTCGGCAGCCACACATCTTCTGCGATCCTGTCCGCTGAATCGCACGTCCGTCCAAAGATGGTGAACTGTTCACAGTTTGCCCAGGGGTTGCGAGTAATACACTTAAATTCTGGTTTGAAGCCATCGAATAAGACCCCGGAGAATAGTCCATAGACGGATTCGTTCAGCGTTATGCATTGTTTCCCGTTGGGAAGCCGTTTCTTTCCGATGACTGGAACGTGCAACGTACAGCTTTCCTCAGCAAAGAACCGACCAGGCTCGGCAATGACACGCTTGAATGGCATGGTCTTCACCTGTTCGCGAATATAGGGTGCCAGCTCGTTCCTGAAAAACTCGTCGTTTGCTGTTGAGCCTGAGAATCCTCCGCCAATATCCAGGAGTTCGGGAGTGAATGCTGCAGGAGAGTACTTGAATACGTCGACGAACCCTTTCACCGTATCAATGGCTGACTGGTAAGCGGCAAGAGACGTGCAGTCGCTTCCCACGTGAAATGCGAGACCATAGGTATGAAACTGTGGCTCGCGATCACAGAGTTCGTGGATATTTTTCAGGTGAAATCCAAACTTGCTGTTCAGGGGAATGCGGGCACCCCCCTTGTCGTCTACAAAGATGCGGAGGATAGGTTTGGTTTCAGGTTGTTCCTCTTTGATTTTGATTCCCTCGATCTTGCTGTCGAAGGTCATATACGGTATGGCGTGTTCTTTGACTTTAAACATTTCATCACGCGACTTACACGGATTCGCATAAATCGTGTCGCTTGGCATGGCTCCTATTTTTAGGACACGGTGTACTTCATCCGCCGAAGCACAGTCGAACCCTGCCCCTCCCCGGTGCAGCTCGGCTAGCACTGCATCTAAATTATTACACTTCACAGCGTAGTGTGGACGAATGGATGGTAGGCACGAAGTCCAGAGGTCGAGACGCCGCCGAATGGCGGGGAGGGACAGGATAAGTTTCGCCAGCGTTGCTATGATTGTAGAAAAGAGAAGAAATATCTGTAACAGATTTTCGTATACCCGGCGTATATATACAAACTAGCGAATGGCTGCCATGATTGAGTACTTCCCTTACAACCCTAAGAACTGTCCCTTGACTGCAGACGATGTGAACCGCATCCTCTGCATTCCAGGATACAAGGTGCAGAACCTCGCGATCTTCCAGAAAGCCATGATTCATTCCACCTACGTCCGGCGATCGGAGTACACGACCTTGACCGGCGAGCCGAGTGTGCTTGGTCCTTGCCCCCCAGGCGTAATGGATCTTCAGGACGAGTCGTATGAGCAACTAGAGTTCCGCGGCGATTCTCTCCTGGGTGCAGTCGTCGCGAATTATTTGTGCGAACGGTTTCCCGGAGAGGCTCCGGGGTTTCTGACCAATACCCGTAAACTCATTGTGCGAAACAAGACTTTGGGAACGCTGGCAAGGGACAAGCTCCATCTCGACAAGTTCTTTGTGGTTTCGAAACACGTCGAGGAAATGGTGCCCGCCCACGGACGTCAGAATATTGAGAAATTGGGCGATGTCCTCGAGGCCTTCATTGCCGCCCTCTGGATTGATTCGGGCATGAATTTCCAGATGGTCAATGATTTTGTGATCAACATGATCGAGACGCACCTGGATATCCCCCTGATGCTCCGCGAGGACGATAACTATAAGGACCGGATGCAGAAGTACTGCCAGCAGAAGATGGGATTTACCCCCGTCTACAAGATGATCCAGGACGGGGCGGGGGGGTTTACCATGGCAGTATGCAAACCTGAAGGCGAGATTCTGGGTACGGGGAATTCGTCGACCAAGAAACAGGCGGAACAGAATGCGTGCAGGAACGCACTGGAGAAATTGATGTCAACTATGAATAACAATAGTAATGTATTGGCCTAAGCGTTACTTCAGTGGCCTCACCCGAAAACAGAACAAGCAACGTAAAAGCACCGCGACCCGCCGTCGCAAGATGTCGTGGAAAGATCCCAAGGCTTACGTTCCGTTCAAGACCGATCAGGGAGTCAAGACCCGAACATCCAAGTACGTTCGCGAATGGAAGAAGAAGTTCCCAGGAGCCCACGGCCTCCAGTCATATTCCAAGGCGACCGGTGTCCCTCTCCCGATCGTGCGGGCGTCCTACAATCGCGGAATGGCGGCGTGGAGAACGGGGCATCGTCCGGGTGCGACGCAGCAGCAGTGGGGGTACGCTCGTGCCGCCAGTATGCTGACGTGCGGCAAGACACATTATACCACCGACGCCGATTTGGTGCGGAAAGCCAAGAAGACCGCCAAAGCTCGTGCGTGGTTTCGAAAGACGTGTAAAATGGATCGGTCCTAGACCTCTTCTTTTTGTTCGCATACTCAGAATGAGGTGTTGCTTCTGTTTTGCCCCAATACCCGATGAAGGCAATAATCCGTTCCCGCTGTGCGAAGTAGATGATACTATCTCGATGTGCTGCGATCAGTGTAATGAGACAAAGGTTCTGCCGATGCGGGTGCGAGTATGGGATTGTAAGTCGCCCCAAGAAGCACGAAAAATGGCGTTGGAGATAATGAAAACCAGGATGACGGGGGATCTCAAGCCTTTCACTCGTGCCGACTTTGACGCCGCTCGTCAGGAGCGTGAGGATGCTATTGAGCGGCGGCGGGTGGATCTGATGGTTCGTGTGATTTACAATGAGACGATTGAGAAGATCAAGAATACTGGAGAGGAGTATCATGTCTACAAAAGCGACATCCATGACCAATCTGTTCGCACTGGTATTGTTGAGAACAAGCTTCTTTATCTGTTCCCTGACTTTGAAGTAAAGACCGAGTTCGTCCGTTATCCTACGGGACCAGGGCTACAACATATTACCATCAGATGGTAAGTGTTCATGTAAAACAACCCAGTCTTTTTTGTTTGTATACTAAAATGGGCTGGCGTTACGTCTTGGTGAATCATACCCGCAAGGTCATTGAGGACGCATCGTTGGGGGGGATTTGGCATCTGATGAGCCACCTCATTCGGGAGAAGGGGTGGGAGGCGGCGGACGATGTAGAAATGATGTTTGAAGATGGACATTATGAAGAGATCGGGGAGCTTGTTGTGAACCAGGGATACAAGAGCCACTACGAAGCTTGGAGCTTTGATGGTATTGTGCCTCGTCGAGGAAGGGTCAGTGAATCAGACGAGCGTGCGTGACCTTGTGTGTCTTGCGGTGATCCCGCTTTTTCTTTCCGTTACGGCAGGTCTTGCCCCGGTTACAGGAGCTCGCATAGTATCCGTACCGCTGGTAAACTCCCGCAAATGAGGGCAGGATCTTCTCTGATCCCGTAGCCCCTGTCAATTTTTTCATGAGAGTATAGACACTCTTCATCACCGCCCTCTTGTTTCCGTAGTGGAAGGTGTGACCCTGGAAAATCTCGCGGAGGGAGTCGTAAGGGTAGTGTTTCGCAAGCATAGCAAAGAAGTGGCGGTAAATACCCTCCTTCTCTGACGTGTAATTATACGCAATGCAAAAGAGGAAATCCATACCGGGAGGTGCGGTCGGTTCCTTGCCCAAGAGTGCGTCGTAGTGGCTCTTCACCTCTTCGAACGACGGATCTGGGGGAGGACAAATGACGCGGGGATCCTCTTTGCACTGATCCCGCAACTTCTTGTTCACGCGGTTATGGAAATCGTAGAGCCACCGATCTGCGGGGGATTTTGGGGGCATTTCAGCTAAGAACTTTGCGGTGCTCTCGCGGCAGAACTTGCACGGCAAGATATCTTTCAGATTCGGGAAAAAGTATTTTGCTTCATCGCCTTCGTAATGGGCGATCAGATGTAGTAATTGCCAGCCGGACGGCCCCCATGCACGGGTGTCCATAGAGTCTACTCTTACTCTACACTCTTATCTTTTCTCGTTTGAATGTAATATATCATGGCTTCCCAGGATCCGTCTACTGCCTACACGGCCGCCCCCGAAAAGAAGTCGGGGTCGTGGTTCCCCTCGTTCAGCCTGCCGAAACTCCCCGATTTCTTCGGAACGGGTGCCCCAGCTTCGGCTACCCCTGCCGCCCCCGCAACTGCGGTTGCCGAGCAGTCGTCCGTCCAGCCTGGAGGTCGCCGCCGACGCAGCCGTAAGATGACAAAGAAGGCTGGTCGTCGTCGGCGTCACACCCGTCGGGGGGGTGATGAGTACAAGCCAGATATCACTTTTGTTCCCGTTACTCCCGTCTCGTTTCCTCCTACCCAGGTCCGCAGACCGACGGGACGTGGTCGTCGCACACGTCGGGGAGGGGTGGAGACACCAATGCAAAAGATGAAGTACGGACCTAAGGAGTACAGGTTTTTGACCGAAGATGTGGGCAAGCGGGACTTCCCTCCTACCCAGGTCCGCAGGTCAAAGGTCGAGTCCCCTCCTCCTGTCCAGCCCCCAAAGCCGACAGGTAAGGGACGTCGCACCCGTCGCGTTAAAAAGCATTCTCGCCGTTAGATAAACCAAAAATGTCCACCATGATCTCTGGCTTTGTCAAGAAGACTCTCCGCAAGCTCGGACTCGGTGGTCGCCGCCGTAAGACGGTGAAGGTCGCTGGTCGCCGTCGTCGTCATGCCAAGAAGGGTGGGGAGGACGAGAAGGTATCTTTCGGACCGATGCAGACCCGCAAGGGCGGTCGTCGCCACCGCAGCCGCAAGCACTAAACTCAATCCACATCGTTGCGGATCTGAAACGTTGTCCAGCCACCATACGTATACTTTCCATACTTTGTCTCAATCTCCTTGAGCATGCCTTGGATACTCCAGTCCCGAGTACCACGATTTGTCTCCCACCACTGTTTGAACTTGTCCGAGAGCGTGGGCTTCCTGACCGGTACCACTTCCTCGCCCTCCGCTGCTGGGCGGGTATACTCGTTGATGAACCGCATGATCGCATTGCTCTCCTCGCGGTACTCGTTAGTATACTCCAGAATCTCAGCTGGGGGAGCCAGATCTTCGCCCGCATGCTGGATGTACGTCTGAATCAGGAACGCCAGGAAACACTTGCCCCACTCTTCCGACTTGACCTTCCGCTCAATCGTCATGTCCATCTTGTACTCGTTCGGACCCTTGGGATCCTGGACGAATTTGGAGATGAAGTTGATGACTACGAAACGACGCCAAGTACCTTGGTCGTTCGTATTGATCTTCGGCTTGTCGTTGCACGCCAGATGAAGCTTCGCCTGCAGCTCAAACTCAATCATCGACTTGGAGCCGGCATACAGATCGCGAGTAATTATCTTTTCGCTGGATGTCAGCTCCTTCATGTATCCGGTGTTGAGAGGAACCGACTCGTCCGGCTCCTGCATCGTCACAAACCGCCGACCCTTCAGACGCACGACCTCAGGAGATGCCGCACCCGACTTTCCACGACCCTGCGTCAGCAGCGAGATCGGGACCTTGCACGCATAATCCCCCAGAGCCGACTCCATCAGACAGATGAGCATGGACTTGCCGTTGGAACCCACACCAGTCCATGTGTGAAACTTCTGGTTGCCCAGACCGTTCAAACACCTTGCCATATGCCGGATCTGGTAATCACGCACTCGCTTGATCGGGAAGATCTTGTGTAGGAAATCGTCAATCTCCTTCCACTCCCGGAACTCTTTGTACGACCGTCCGACGTCATACTCAATGTTTGTGGAGAATGATACGTAGTCTTCCTGCCGACCCGCACGGAACTCACACTTGTCCATATCAAACACTCCGTTCGCACACGCCAAGAGAGTCCGGTTTTCATCGATCTTCTTCGTGAACTGCTCGTCTAGGAACAGCTCCTGGCACTCCTTCATGACATTCGACTTGAACGCCGTCTTCTTCAGGAGAATCGCAACCTTGAACAGTTGTTGCTGCATGATCGTGTCGGTACAGTAGGAGCACCCGCACGCATTTGGATCCTTAGCCTGGCACGCTTCGCCGTCAACCAGCTTCTGTCCGTAGTATCCCGCACGCTGAATGTAAAGCTTCCAGATTGTTACCGACAACTCCTGCTGGAGCTGAACACCGCGATCCAGCTCGACCCACACGTGTCCGACGTAGCGGTACCACACATTCTTCCCAAAGTTCACACACTTGTACTCGTCGCGGAACTTGGAGTGCACGACTGCAGCGACGTCGTACTCCGCACCGCCCTTGGATGCATCAACCTTGCGGAGAACGTTCCGCTCCTCGATCTTCTTGTACTCCTCGAAGTTGTCCATCTTCGACCAGTAGAACAGCGATCCCATCCCGATTTTCTGCCCGTGATTGCGAAACCCGAACGAGTTCCACTTGGCAATACACTCGCGGACATTGAACTGCGGCGACCTGCGACTGAACTCCTCGAACTCGTCGTAGAGATCAGGGTGAATGTTTTTCAAACACATACCCACATCAATCCACTCATTGTAATCGGTCGTGCGGTGATCGGAGAGGTTCGCAACATGCTCCCGAATATTCTGGATCTCTTCTTGCGACAGGTGACGAATCACCACGTTGTTGGGAGACGACTCGCGAGATCCTGGGAGACGACGCTCGGCGGGACGACCACGACCAGGTGCGATCGCCCGACCACCCGAAATCCGCACGTTCTCCACGCTCGTCTCTGGAAGATCGCCAAACTGCTTCGTACCCTCCTCCGTCATCGGCGTCTCCTTGGCGGGATCACGCTCGCGGATATCCAGCTTCCGGAGCAGATCGACCGTGAACGGCACTGGCGTATCATCTACCACCGCCTGGTCGCCGCTCACCATCACCCGATATGTGATGAGGTAGGGTAGACCCCCAGGCTTGGACGCACCGTACATAATCAGACCGCTCGACCGCTTTGCGACCGCCTCATCGTACACCTTCGACCACTCTTTGACTTTCAGGGGCAGCTCGTCGAACACCGACATCTTTGTCAGCATGATGTTGCGAACCGCCATCTCAATATACTTGTTCGTCCGCATGGCTGGAACCATAATGTGGACACCGCCAGCCATACCCTTATCACCCTTCTTCACAGGGAGCTTCTTCTCCATCACAAAGACTTCTACGGGATCGGGAGAATCCAGGAAGGTCTTGAGCGTCTTTACATATTCAATACTGAACTTGACAATCTGATCGCGAGTGTGAAGGTTCCCCGTAGTCCCAGGCTCATACAGGAAATCCAGATCGACCTTGCAGGGTCCCAGAGCAGGGTGAGGAGCTTCAACCAGTGCGATCTTGTTATTCCAAACAGCGACGTGGTCATGATAAAGCTCATAGAACTCCTGGAGATCATCATCTCCGATGAAATACTTGGAAGGATTCGGAGGCATCGTCATGTGCGTATGCGGCTCGTTCGCACCCGTCACCTTCTTCTTCTCCAAGAAATTGATCAGTGCACCCTGTGACGACATTTTCGTTGGGTGTGTGTAGTCCTCAGAGAATATTGCGGCGGGGGTTCCATTTTGAACGCACGGATCTGTTCCCCTGAGAACAAAACGAATAGAATTACGGATTACAGTATAAGAAGCACAAGATGAAGTTCTGCCCCGACTGTGAAAATTTCCTGTACGCCCTCGAGGAGAATGCCGATGGTGTAGGGTTCAAGTGCCGCAAGTGCCCGTACGTCGAATCAATTACCCACGCAAACCCTATGGTCTACGAACACAACCTGAAGGAGGACAAAGCGACACAACTAGTGGTGAATCCTTACCTAAAAGACGATCCCACCCTCCCTAAACTTACAACCGTGAAGTGCCCAGCAAAGGACTGCCCATCGTCAGAAGTTGTGGCAGTAAAACTCAGTAGGGTGGATTTGATCTGGATGTATCAGTGCACGACATGCGGAACATCGTGGAAGCAGTCCGCACGACGTTAATAGGAAGAAATTACGGGTAGTAAGTATAATACAGGTATAAGATGATCAGGAAACTCTTCTTTTTTGCCCTGGCTGCTTCTGCGGGGTGGGCACAGACTCCTATTACAGGAGGCAGCATAAGTGCGACCGCGTCTCATTCACACTCTGTTGCCGTATCCGGCTCTGTGACGGATACTGCAACCAGATCCCGTGTTCCCGCTATTTCTGTTTCCCCGTCTCGATCCCGTCTTGCCGCCTCTATTTCGGCTACGGACTCTCCTACCCCCACCCATTCTCGTATTGCCGCCTCTATTTCGGCTACGGACTCTCCTACCCCCACCCATTCTCGTATTGCCGCCTCTATTTCGGCTACGGACACTCCTACCCCCACCCATTCTCGTGCGGCTGCGTCTCTTTCTGCTACGGACACTCGTTCACGCACCGCCACCTCCGGTTCGTCCGCGTCCAACACTCTTACCAACACCATGACAGCCTCTCGCTCATCAACCGGATCCAACACCCCCAGCTTCACCGGAAGTCTCACGGCAACACCCAGCCTTACTCAGAGCTTTAGCAATACAAATACTCCCGGTCTTATTCCTTCCGTATCAACCTCCCTCTCCCAGACAGGAACTCAATCGGTCACAAACACTCCTTCCAATAACCCCCAGCTTGTGTCTGCGAACGCCGCTGCAGCTGCTTCCAACAACATCGGCATTATTGTCGGTGCTGCCAGTGGAGGTCTTCTCTTTGGTGTCGTAACAACTATTCTCGTTTCTTACCAGATGACAAAACGTCCAAGCCGTATTGCTTCACCCCCGCTGTTCCCGCTTTCAGACACGACTATTAACGTCCCTCATGCATACTTTGAACCCGGCCACGAGACTCCTCAAACAATGATGGCTCGTCCACGAACCTTTTCCATTCCTCCGATCAGCAACCAAAAAATACCTAAATTCGCCTCATCACGCACATCCTTCAACCCTCTTCCAGCGAATAACCCCTTCATGAAATCGTCATTTCTACTCCCGCCCCCGCCCCCACCCCCGCCCGCGGACGAGTAGAACCACCTGGCGAACATGCTTGTTCAGCTGACCGTCGCTACGATTGATCTTGCGGCGATCATAGACCTCTACGATCCGACCCTCGACATCAAACATCTTACGAAGCAGGGCAAACAGACCGTTGTTGAACGTCAGATCCAGCGGAACACCGTTCGGTAGACGCTGACGCAGACGCGGAGTCTCCGTGTCTACATCCGTGCGATAATACTCAAATAGGGGGATCCTGCGATCGGTCTCGGGGTACCCAATGGCATCACGCAGACCCTCAATGATATCGTACATGTTCATGTGCTGCATGGCATACAGGTGAGCCTGGGACAGCGTGGTATGGCTCTGGAGAATATATGCGACAGAACCGTTCATTGTATGCTCGGAAAAACAGGTGGAGATATCTCTATCCGTTTTTCCCAGTTCAGTATAATAGCAAACAATGATATCTACTCGTGCCGGTAAGTTTTGCCGGTGTATTAAAGCCGTGCGGAACACTATCAAGGCACGAAAGGGATCAACCAAGGAAAGTGGGGCTATTGCAGTATGCACTACACGCCTGCTCTGGCCGCACGGTAAGACACTGCGTAAAGTTCGTTGCCTCAAGCGGAAACAACTTCTGACTCAGAAACGGCGAAAGTAAGAAGTAATTGGCGATCGCTGTACCTGTCAACGTAAGAAACACCCCCTTCCAGTACCCCCTCTGATGTCCCTCCTTGAACCCTTCTTCCCGAGCGGCCGCTTCCGCCCACCCTACTATTTCTTCTAGACTATCGATAAGCATGCGTACTTGTAAATCTGGACATTTCATGCGTAAAGGGGTTTGCGTCAAAGGAATCGGAAAGCTCAAGAAGGGCGAACTCACCCAGTTCGGTTACTCTACCTCTAAATCTGCCAGGTCCCGCCACAGTTCGCTAAAGAAGGCTACTAAGAAGTATGGCAAACTGTCCGTGTTCCGAAAGCTGAACGCTCTAGCGACATACACCAAGCGACGCTCCCCTGCTACCTCCAAGCGTGCCCTCGCCGATCGTGCGTTCATCAAGAAGTCAATGTAAAAACGAATTAGAAACATTCTGTGGAACACAATAAGCACAACATCCGCTATGGCTACGTTCATTCACCGTGCCGATGTCACCAAGTCCCAGGAAACTCCGCGGGTTACTCTTCCCTACTTTAGTAAGTACGAGTATACCGCCCTTCTCTCCATGCGTACTCAGCAGCTCTACGACGGTGCACCCCCCCTCGTCCCCGTCCAGGAATTCAACCGTGATGATCCGCGTTTCTTCTGGAAGATCGCCGAGCGTGAAGTGCTGGAACGTAAGTTGCCTTTCATTATGCGTCGCCACCTCCCAGATGGATCCTCGGAATACTGGAGCGTTGGAGAACTTGAACTCGCATGGTAATAATGGAAGAGTCCCTCAAAAAGCTGGAAGATACTTCGGAATCCTCGAGCGATATCGCCAACACGTGGAATAGTGCTCATGAAACCCTTTTGGCGTCCATTGGAGACAAGGCAAACTGCATGCGATGGATGCACACCCAGTCACAAGTCTATTACGACCGCTGGAACTTTTGGCTCACAGTTCCAAGTGTTGCATTTACTGCTCTCTCCGGTTCAGCCTGTATCGGACTTACCCGATTCGATCCATCAGCTCAAGCAACGGCTACAGTCGTCGTAGGGGCGGTAACAATCGTCAGCGGAATCATGACATCAATCAATCAATTCTTGAAATCTGCCCAGTTCTCTGAAGGACACAGGCTTTCCTCCATTTCCTACGGTAAGCTTTTTCGTGTTATTTCCAACGAACTAGCCCTGCGTCGTGACCAACGAACCAACGCCCAAGAGTTCTTGAAAGTCATACGCACCGAGCAGGATAGACTGGAAGAATCTTCACCAATTATTCATAGCAATATCATTCGTCGATTCAATGCAAAGGTAGAATCAAATGTTACCCTAGAAAAACCTGAAATCGTTGGAGAGTTAGACCACATACACGTGAATATGTCGTCAAAACCTCCGCCGGGAATTGTACGTCAAGTGTCGGAGCCTACCGCCTCACCCCCTCATTTTCGGAAGAACAGGCTACCAGACAACCCTCTTCGAAAAACGGCGAACTTGACACCCTCAGCTCCATCTTCACTTACCGTTGTTCCCGATCAGTGAGAGCTGTTGAGGGGTAGGGGGGAACAGGAGAAGCGGAACCACGGCTCGACCGGGATCGACCCACCGTGCAGGGTCGAACGTCAGCGTCTCGTTCGCCATCTTGAGATCCAACTCCGACGTAGGGTCAAAGCGAGGATCTTTCTTCTGAAGAGCTGCGTACTGTGCTAGTGTCCCCTGTGTCGAAAACATGTAGCTCGAACTGCTTTCGAAGGATACACGGAGTCCCAGGATAACCACCAAGACTGCCGAAAGATAATGCTTCGTGAACAGAAGTCCGCAGATCGCCGCAAGCCAGACTATGCGGGTGAATACAGGCTGTGTAAGGAACGCGTCAAGGATAGTTTTGGGGATTCCAATCAGTGCGGTGAATGCGTACACCGCAATGATGGCAACCGATGTGTGTATATCTCGCGGTGTGGCCAGCATCTTTGTTAAAACGGAACAATAAATATGGCAATGGAAGACAAGACTATAGACCAATATGCCGATTGATATGCGGTGCGTAACGTGCGGCGGAGTTCTGGCAGGGAAGTGGCTTGATTACGTTAGACTCGTAGAGGAGGGCAAGAAGAAGGACGGGCGTACCGATACAACAATTCCGTACCTCACAAAGACGACCCTCAAGACTGCCGAGGGCCGGGCGATGGACGAACTCGGCCTGACTCGCGAATGCTGTCGTCGTCACGTGCTTACGTATGTAGAACTTTTCTAGAATGAATATAATGTCCGTAGCGTCTCCCACTCCCTGGCCCCACGACGTCTCTGTCGCAGGGCAGCCAGTCTTCCAGGCTCGCCGTCCTTTTTCGTCCAATGAGTTTTTGGCTCTCCGCAAGAAGGCTATTGAACAGGCTCTGAACGCTCCACCCGTGAACACCGTGAATCTCCAAGACAGCTCCGAGTTCACCGCCCGCGTCCGCAAATTAGCATCCCGCGACCCCGATCCTCTCCTGGAGACTGGACGCACGGGTATTCAGCTGCGTGAACCCAACCCTGTCATGAAGGGCGGCGGCACGATCCCGAACTGCACATCCGCCAACATTCTCGCTCGGACGCAGGGCAACGCGTATGCTGCTGATTATTTCAACTACCAGCCTCAGGTTGAACGTCAATCTCTGGGATGTGCAACGCTCCTCAACGACAACGTCACTTTTCCAAAGAAGATTGTGTGCCCTCCCCCTCAGTTCCCCCCCGCGTACCATGTTGTTCAGCCGTTTAGCACTCGTATTCGCTTTGGCCTGCGGAAGAACAGCAATGAGGTCGTTATTGCCGCTCAGAACTATACTCTTTCCAACAATTCTGGAGGCTGCCAGCTGACCACGATTTACTAATCTAATAACAATAACAAATGTCGGGAGAAATACTTCATGTCTTACTTATTCTCCGTAACCAGGTGAAGCTGTACCATTGGCAGACCATGTCATTTGGTCGTCATAAGGCGACCGATGACCTTGTGACAAGCCTAGATGCCAATATTGACAAGTTTACTGAAGCGTATATGGGTCGTTACGGTCGCCCCAAGATGACGGCATCTACTGGGAAGCTACAGATCTACGATGTCAACGACAAGCGGGCTCCCCAGCTGATGAAGGAAGCCATACAGTGGCTGACCAAGAGCCTTCCGAAACTCGTCTCAAAAGAGGACACGGATCTCCTGAATATCCGCGATGAAATCCTGGCTGATATTCAGCAGGTTCGGTACTTGTTTACGCTTCATTAAGGAGTATAGTAATAATAGATGCTGTGGGTGTATGCTGGACTCGACCTAGCAGCCTGCGACCGCTTAGCACGTTCATCTCTTCCATCCGGATACATTGACGTATCGAAGACACGAACCGCCGAACTTGCAGAGACCATGACCACCATTTATACCCATCATCCTGGGTGCTCAATGTACCTCGGATTTCTCGATCCTCTCCAGATGCTTTCCCCTCCCCACGAAGCAGCCTGCCGCCGTGTATTTCGAGAATGTACGGTTGCATTTTCTACCAGCAACCCACTGCTGCTTCCTTATTCATGGAAAAACGGAACTGCGAAAGTGGTAGTGGTTGGCAGTAAGAACAGAGAAGATGTTAGTCACTCCGAGGTTGTCCACAATGGTTGTACTTCACTCGTACAACATGAAGCTTGATACCGACATTATGCTCCGCAACACGCCTATTGACAGTGAACTTATCAAGATCGAGAAGAGGGGTATTCTGCGTCGCGGCGAGTCGAAGCGGGATCGTATTAAACGTCGGAATCCAAAGGCTGTGACTACGTCTGGATTCGGACACAACTCGGTAACTGTAGTTCTTATGAACGATGGAGACGGTAAGCTTCCGTCCAAAGAGATTACGGTCAAGATCTTTCATAACGGAGTATTTCACATGACAGGTATTCTCGATCCGGGGTACGAGATTTCCTCTCTCCGCATCCTCCGCGAAAAGATCCCCACAGAGTGCCTAAAAGAGGGCAGCTGGGACGACCATACTGAGCGTCGTGTTCTTCTCATGAACTACTCCACTTCGTTCACAAATACTCTCAGTATTTCCCGAGTGGCTCTTCAGCGGTATTTCCAAGAGAGAGGCATCCAGGCCGAGTTCGAGCCAGATGTATCTCCGTGTGTCAAGGTCGTGTTCCCACAGAGGTGGACTGCATGTATCTTCCGCACCGGCAAGATTAATTTAACCGCTCTCAAGTCCCACGAGGACTGTACAGAGTTCGTAAAGATTCTTGAGCCGCACTTTGAAGCCTACAGCAAATCGTCTACACCGTCACTGTCGTGTTGAACTGTAGAGAGTAATATGTCTTCACGACTAGAAAAGCTACAAGTGCCAGAGCCAGAATGAAGAGGACAATAAAGTAATCAGACCGAATCATCATTTTTTGGGCAAACATGAAGTAACTACCAGTGACTATAACGAACACGATGAGTGCGGCGAGAAGCCCCCCGATGTTTGCGTACAGATCGGTGCTTAGTCCGAGTGCCATTCTTCTTGTGTTTTAGCGTCTTCTTCTTTTTCAGCCGCCGCCGACCTCCGCCTCCTGGGGAAGGCATGAGTTTTGGGGTCGCGTCTCCCAATCCATCAAATTGCTTGTCAGCCGCCAGCTGATGCTGAGCCCCCAGAATTCCCGCGAACGTCGCTTTCGGATCTACGCCTCCCGCACTGGGCATTGATGGTACGTTCTTGACCTCTACATCACCTCCACGCATCAACATCATCCGCTGAACCATCCGCAGATTCGCCACCCGCCGCCGACGGGTCTGGCGATGCCGACGACCACCGACCTTTCCTCCCAGAACTTTCAGTGCATCCGCCTGATCTTCGGTCTTGCTGTTGACACTCGCAGCTGCGGCAGTTATATGCGATCCCTGAACAGCTTGCGGAATCGGGCCGGGCTGGGACGGTACTTCGGGGGCGGGAATAATTGTTCCGTCAGACTGAACTTGCGTCGGCATATACGTATTATTTACAGGCTAGAATAGAAAAGGTGTAATGGACGATAAAGAGTACCAGGCTACCGAGATCCAGAGTCTAGTTCGCGATATGGACGACAGCAAGAAGAAGTGGAAAGCTCTTAAAAATACAGACAAGGATGCATACATGAAAAAGCTGGTTGAGGAGAACCAGACCCTGCATTTCAATTATCCTTCGATTTTCGAGAAGCACGCGGAGGACGGTCTGGACGCTACATTTTTCTACATGCTGAACCAGAAACGCCGGATTGAGCGTGGAGAACTGACGGAAGACCAGGCAACAAAGGAGGTGGGAATGCGATTGGCGAATCGCTGGGTTGCCCCCGTTCTCAGCAATGCTGCTGTTCCGAAGGAGGAGTCGTACGAGGACTACTACAAGCGTATTTCTAAGAATAAATGACCTTGCGGAGACCGTATTCGGACATACACTTCTCCAGGAAATTGTGGCACGATCTACAGGGCTTTGAGGACTTGAGCGTTCCGTCCACTCCGTGCCGAACAACAATGAGTGTAGCACCCCTAAGTAAGGAGAAATCTCCCAGGCTCTTGACTACATTGACTTCTGCGTGAATTGTCTTTTCCCAGTACCCACACCCTCGTGAGCGGGATCCGACCTTATTGAAGGCTGAAGCAAGGATCTTATTACCCTTGAGAATGATAGCATGATGCATGGATGTGTTGAGAGGGTTCATAGCAGGGATGGGTTGGGAGTAAATATACTTTTCCATTTGGGGTCAGTTGGCTGCTCTCAAATGAAAAAGACTGGGTATAAATTCGTTTTACTCTGTTACGCCACTCGTGCCTCGGGCTCCACTACTCCGCCTTGATCTGTGCTCGCAACTCTTCCAGCATGGTTCCCAGCTTGTTCTCGCCCTTCCATTTCTTGGGATCTTTCGCCATCGTCGTATTCGCCGACGTTCCGATACCCCAGTACTTGTCCCGAGAATCAGCGTTTGCCAGTCGCTTGTCACCTGTATCCAGAAGCTTCTTCCGCAGGTCTAGATTCTGAGTGAACTTTGCACGCAGAGCCGTCTTCATCACCTCGTCCTTCTTCTCCTTCCACGTCTCCTCCTTGAAATCCTTGACCTTCTTCCCTGCCGCCTTTGCCGACTGAGCAGACTTAGCTTTCAGAATCTTCTCGAACGCCTCCTCGTCCCCAAACGTCTTAGCCTTGATTCCCTGGTAAGCATGCTCCGCCGACTTGTACTTCACTCCATCCAGCTCAAACTCCGTCTCGTAGAAGTTTGACAGCTCCTTATTCTCCGGCTCCTTCGAGAAGAAGAACACGATCTCGGGAAGAGGCACGACATCCTTCGCCTTCACGATCCGCTTCCGCCGCACGGGCTCCTTCGCCACTTCGGGCTTCGGCTCACCCTCCTTCTTCTCGCCCTCCACTTCGGGCTTCGGCTCCTCCTCCGCCACCTCGGACTCCTGTCCCTCCCCCTTCTCTGCTTCTGCTTCTGCTTCTGCCTCGGGCTCGGGCTCCTTCGGCTTCGGCTTCTCCACCCGCTTGAACGCGAACGTGCGATACAGGAAACTGAACTCCTGCTCCGCCTTGTCCAGAACCACCTGGTTCTGCGTCGTGTAAATATCCTTGAACGATTTCGAATCAATCAGTTCCAGCCCCTCCTCTGCCATGATCCGCGTCACCGTCTCGAACGGCACCAAGTACTCTGGCGACGGACGCACCGTCGACTCCAGCAATACATCAATCTGCTGCCCGAACTCGTCCTTCCACTGCCCCACATCCTCGTACTTCTTCGTAATCTCCGCCAGCGTCTTGCCGTTCGACCGGAACGTGTGCCGCTCCTTTCCCATCAGTAGAGAGTACACAGCCCGCCCATCCAGAACTGTTCCGAAGAAGATGGTCTTGCAATGCTTCAGATTCCCCACGAACGTCCGGAACATCTCCTCCGTCGCACACGCATAATGCATCGCGAACTGGCACGCCACCAGATCCCACTCCTGGATCCCTTTGAACTCGGCAAGGTACGGCGTCGTTGCCGGCTCGTCACCAAACACAATCTTGAGGTACCGCGAATCCTGCTCCTCGAACGGCTTTGTCATATCAGCTTGTGCGAACAAGACCTTCGGCAGGAACTCGTTCGACCGCTTCTTCTCGTTCAGGTAGCGGACACACGCACCCTGCCTCGGCATATTGATGTTTGTTGCCGAAATGTCCAGACCCAGAACCTTCGAAGGCTTCGTCCGCCGCCACTTGTGCAGATCTCCACCCCGCCCCACCGCCAACTCCAGAAGTGTGTTCCCAGGGACGACATATGACGAATACTGCCCCTCCTTCACCCGGTTGTGGAACGCCCGCACCTGGTTCCGCTCCCTCGAGTTCTCGTCGTCGCGGTAGTACATATCGTCCTCAAACGTATCGTCTGGAGGGTTTGTCCACACCATTTTCAGCATCGCTTCTGTGATCGGAACATGAATTGATGTCCAGATCGAGTCAGCCACATTGATATCGTTGCCGTACTCTGCCCGACGCAGAACACGATACAGGTACGTCTTGTCATACCGCGTCCGCATCACTGTCCACGTCTTCGTTTCTACCACATATGAGCACTCAATGATCGTATTGTCCTCCACCTTATTGCCCCCGATATCCACCGGGACACCCTTTTCATTCAGAGGACAGTGCAGGACGTATGCATCAGGGTACCGAGGAGCCGCTGGCTGAAACACCGATGGAACACGCGTCCCCGAATCCGCCAACTGAATGAATTCTGGCGGTAGCTTGGGTGGTACATACTCCCCTGTCAGAGTCTCGCAGGGGTACAGAATATCCAGCCCTGGCGTGCGACCCACATACAGCGTCCCGTTCTTCATCATCTCCTTCTTGACCACGTCGTACACCGGTGCCTCCTCGAACTTGACTAGAAAGTCAATCGAGTTCTGGTGGGGAGGCTTCCACTTGTACACCCGCGTCCACGTCTTTCCCCGCGTATCCACGTGCGGAGCCACTGGTGACTCGCGGGGTGTAAAGATCAGACCGTCCGTCTCGTACTCGAACTCTGTATCCAGAATCGTCTTGATCGCATCCTCCATCGCTGCTCCCTCCCCCGCCAAGAACATCTTAGTCTCCACCCGCAGCGTGGTCTCCGATGCACTCGAGAATTCGCTAGCCGTATCCAGAACAAACTGCCTGGCACATCCCAGTCGTGACAGTGTAGGGTTCTTCTTGATATCATCGTCCGTCGTGAACAGGGGAAGAGACCGAGTATCCCGACCTTTGTAGTAGTACATGTCGAAGACACAGAAGAGGTTCTTCTCTGGAATATACTCGCCGTCCAAGAAATCCCCGTTGTGGATATCGGAGTTTGCCGTCAGACCTGTGAACACCACCTGACCGTTCGGGTTTGCCCTTACCACCCGCCGATCCCGCGTCACAAACAGTCCACATCGCTGACCATCCGCCTTGTTGGTGACCGTGTATCCAGATAGAATGTTGTACGGACGTTCCTTGACGATATGCCGGCGTTCCAGCGTCACTGGGTTGTAGAACAGGTTTCCAGATGTCTTGAACTCTTGTGAGTACTTCTGCAGATCTGACAGGGGTAGAATATGTGTTGTCTCCTGATACGCCCCAATAATCGTTTCCAGGACGCGGTACAGTACTCGCTGGATCTCTTTCGCCGGACGCGGATTCTTTCGCGGAGTGTACTCTACCTCCAGCTCGTACTCTGCCGCATTTTTCAGGACGTCCCTGATTCCCTCCTTCGCCGACTTCTTGATTTTCACCATCGAGAAGTCGATACGAAACTCCCCGCCCGGAACCTTGAACGACTGGCGGTGAATCACGCGGATGTACGCGGCGGGGTCGTCTGGGTTTCCGTCAAAGTCCTTCTTCAGGTGCTTCTCCGTCTTCAGCGAGAACCGGCAGAAGAAATCAGCGATGTCCAGCACGTCCCGCGTCGTGCCAGCCTTCGTCGTGTCCTTGCGATCCACTGAATCAAAGTACCGAGTCTTACGCTCAACGTCCAGTGGAATATCCTTGAAGGACTTTGTGACACATACCTTATGGATGTTCGGAGCACCCAGGACGTGGACGCGAATGTCCTGAGGATAGATGCATGTTAGACGACTCTCTTCTGTCGACTCGGCGGTGATAGTCTTGATCGCAGACAGAATACGTTCGGCGACATCGCGAGTTTGGATTCGTCCGGCGAGAACCCTTGCCTCAAACTCCGCCCGCGGATCTGTGTTTGATATATTGATGAACTCGGCAATATCTGCCGATTGACGGGTTTTGTCCAGTGCCCGCTCCATTGTTAATTTCTTAGATCAAAAACGGCTAGGTTTACCCGTTTTGGCGAGTTTCTCGTACTTACTTCTATCTACGTCTCCAGCCTCTAAGTGTGCTCGCTGATCAAAACAAAAAGCAACATACCGGTCAATCTCAGAGAGGCACTCTGTAGGAAGGTTCTTGGATGACACGTATACGCCAGTATCTGAACGGGTGAACTCATTCGTATACTTGCGGATAATTTTGAAAATCTGTTCGTGCTCGTTCTGATCCAGCTTCTCAAGAAGAGGCAGGAGCTTCTCGGCCGACATTTAGTTGTAGTGTGGCAGGTGCCTCTAAACTTGAAGCCGGTCCGAGGCGACGCTTACGACGCACTGGCTCCTTTGTCTCAGGTTTCGTCTCCTGGATCGTCACTGTCTTCACCCCCCCATCACCTGACGAACTTCCAGTCGCGGGCTTCTCCTCCACCTCTGGAACAACAGCCTCCACTGGATTTGTCTCCGCGGCGGCGGGGATACGCTTGATCAGCTTGCCCAGGACGAACACCTGCTCGTCGTTCTGCTTAAACTCCGCACCCAGAACTTCGAACTCGATCTCGTCGTTCTCCTGTGTCGCCTCGAACTCTGCGTTTCCGATATGGAGATCGCGGGGCAGGAGCACGCGTAGGGGAGACTGTTCTGCGTGGACACCAATCTTTGACTTGAACATAACCGGAACACGAAGAATCTGACCCTTGCGTGGATAACAGATATCCGCCTGAAACCTCACCTCGTAGGCTACACCAGACTTCAGAATATTCAGACGACCGAGAGAATAATCTAGAATAACACTTGTTTTTGGCTGGACATACCCCTCCGTTCCACACCGACCTTCGATCTGACCTTTAAGCTGCGATAAGAGCGAAGACTGGATATTCCGTTGGACATACTTTGACGGAATCGTAAGAACGCGAGTCAACTCCCTTCGTTCAAACATTTTTCCTGTCGTCATGTTATTCTATGTGTCGGATCTGTTTTATATGATTTTACTCCTTAAAATGGCAGAGTACGCTGGTCCAGATACCACCGACCAAACTTCTGGCTGAACCCAAACGAACTTATCGCTTCCTGACCGTGCCACCATGCTGATGAATACACACTGCTTCTTTTTCTCTTTGGCATCCGGGTGAAACACCATCCCTGCATCTTTTACCAGCGTCTCCAGTTCTGGCTTGGCGTCAAACGATGTGCACGCTTTAGGCTTGACCGTCTTTGTCCGCTTCACCCTCTGTACGTGTCCGTCCACCACCTCGAACGCCGCAATCTTGAATGTTTGGTCTTCGCACGTGCACAGAATCTTTCCCTCCTTGATCTTTTCTGCGATAGTGTTCAGGTGTGTCGTTGCCCACAATGCGTATGCATCCCGATCTGTTCCTACTAGATCCACCTGCTTTCCGTCTTCACCCACGACATTCTCGTGTCCCATCACAAACCCCACCCCTGGAATTTCTAGACCAGCAGCATAGTTGGGTGTAGGCGTTGGTCTAGACACAATCAGTGCCTTCTTATCTGCTGGCTTCATGACCTGATCTACCAAAAACCACTCGACCACTTCAGGAGTGAACGGTTCAAAGAGAGACGGCGTATCAAAGGACGCACGGAGTTCGGCGAGCAGACTCGTTCCCACTCCCGGTTCTGGCTTCTCCTCTTCTTTCTTTTCCTCCACTGCTTCTTCGGGGACGTCAACGGCAATCGGCACGTCTCCTGAATCTTTCACCGACCGCTCATACATCGTGGCATCCGAAGAACCCTCTGGAAGGAATGCATAAACCCCGTCGCGGTTCTCGAGAGTTCCAACCCTTCCAGCCGTATCCCTCAGCTTCAGGTGAGATTGCACTGCGTTCTCAAGCAGGTATGTGACCACCGACGGATCGTATGACAGTTTCTGGGCGAGATCCCCGTGCTTCCACAGCGGTTTCTCCTTGAACATGCGAATAATGTCGTCAAACACTTCGTCGCGAATATCCAGGTACGAACTCAGAGGTCGGGTGTAGCTGTCCTCTGGTGCACTTGCAGCGGACGTTGACACCGAACATACGAGCGACGGCGTTCCGTCCTCAAACGTTGGAGCAGATAATGCCGATAGTGGCATTTCTACCATCTCCCGATCCTGAGACCGCCGCTGGGGAATAATCAACGCCCGCCAAGCGTCTGGCAACTGATTCGTAGAAATCTGAGTCGTGCAGTCCACCGCCGACTCTGCCAGAACACGCTTCACCTTCGCAATCGCAAGTGCCTTGTTTTCCACGAAGTTGCGATAGATGTACTCGTCGTACGTCTCCTGTGTAGAATCCGCATACCGCAGGGTGTGGAGGTAGACCGTACAGTTCTGCTCCTCAAACGGTAGAGACGAGTGAGAACATGTACGCAGTCCACGTCCGATAATCTGTTCCATGCGGCTCATATTGTACCACGGATCCAGGATATGGACTTGCCGCACATTCTTGAAATCCACGCCCTCGGAAATTATGTACGATCCTACAATCACCCGAATATCCTGTCCCGTAGAATTCTCTGGCTTGCGAAGACGCCGAATGAGAACCGCGATCTGCTTGTCCGTCATATCCGACGTGAGGAACGCGTACTTTCCTTTTGAAGAACCAGTGTACTCCCCCGATGGATTCTCAAGCAGCCTGGTACCGACTGCTGGATCAAACCCGTGCTCTTCCAGACACATGGCAAACTGCAGTGCCCCTCCCCTCACGTAATTCGAGTAGACGAAAACAATACCAGTAGACTCCTGAATACATTTGATGATTGTAGCAAACTTGGCTGCGTGTTGCCCCACCTGCGAAGGACTTAGGAACGGAGGGACATCCTTAGCGTATCTGTACTGGAACCTTGCAGAGTTTGTTGGCTTGTCAAAACATTTCACGATCGAGCGTCCGTCGGGGGACACTACGATGGTAGGAATAACGTCCTCCTGGATCTTTCCCGAGACCTTTTTCACTCGCTCTTTTTGGACTCCTTCCACATAGGACACTACAAGAGGAAGGTACTTCCGTGGCTGGGTGATTTTATCCCCCTTGAAGTCCGTCTTGCGATCAAGTAGCCCGATCATAGGCTGTGGTGGAGGAAGACGGAACGGGAAAGTAAAAGGGTTTTCTCCTCTGATGAACGAGACGTACTCCCTACACCATCCTCTGAACTTTGATTCTGCCTCCGGAGTCTTGAACGACCCGTCCGCTTTGAAAAACGACCCGGCATTCAATTTATCTCCTGGTTTCTGTCGCTTGTCGTTCCACAAGAACAAGTTAAAGAAGAGAACGATTTCCTGGAACGAGTCGTACATTGGTGTCGCCGTCAAGAGCACTAACGTCATTCCCTCTGCGACCTTCACGATTTTCTCAATACTTTCCGACGTCTGTTTCGCATACTCTACATCGCTTTCTCCCAGCTTATGTGCCTCATCCAGAATCAGGAGGCGGCTATCGAACGTCTCGTGGATCCACGCCTCGAAATCTCCCGGAGAAAGCATGACCCTTTTCTTCTCCACCAAATTCGAGAACTTTATGTATCCTGAAAACTCGTAGAACTCGTCGATCATTTTCTGCACAATCGTGTTTAGCCGCTCGCGATTCTCAGGATTCTCCCACCGTAAATCCTCTGACCTCGCCCGCTCCAGCATATCGAGGTACCGCCTTCCCGTACACTGCTGCGACCTCAGAAGTCCTGCCGGGTCAAGTTCCACCCGATTCACGTCAAAGATCTGCGACCGGAACGTTTCCTCTACCGCTGACGTGGCTAGCACAAGTACCTTCTTATCCTGAAACTCCGGACGTAAAATGTACTCTTCCGCCACCTGGATAGACGTGCACGTCTTTCCCACTCCTGTCCCATGAACCAGCAGCATGTTTCGGGTCGGACTGTCAGGGGACAGCATACGACGAACAAAGACCTGGAAGGATTGGAGGTGGAAATCTTTCGTTGTCTGTCCGCAGTTCTCCTGCCTCAATTGTTTTAGGGTTGCCAAGGATGCAGGTGGAAGAGCTTTTGCCTGGACCTCTACCTGCTTCTTGATGTCTTCTGATACTGACGTCATCCTACCGACTATTGCTTATACAGGGTTATAAAATATGGTACGCTGTATCGCCTGCTGGTTCGCGTTGTACTGTGCACGTTCAATCGGCGAGCTCGTGTGGATCGCCGTATTCGCCTGACGGTAAATCCCCGCCGCACGGTTTGCGGTATTCAGTCGCACCATCGTCTGGAGTTTGAGGGCCTTCAGGAGAGACGACTGATCGGCTGCCCCCGGCCGACCTCCGACACTTTCACTTGCACCGAAAAATGTAGAACGACCACCTGACATTGTCTTATTATTCCTACCACACACAAGATAATGGGAGGCGGACTGTTTGGAACTCCTCTGGCTCTCAACCCAAAGTGCCTAGCCTTCTCTGGTCTCCTGATCGCCATCTACTGGATGCCCCCCTGGGCTCCTCTTCGTTCCCCTTACGATATCGCAGTCAAACGTGCTATCACAATAGGTCTCGCATTCACGGGATATATTTTGATGGCGTGGTATGATATGTGGTATGATTGTAATGATCAACTAAAGCCCACCTTCCTGGGCTGGATATCGGCTCCGTTCAAGCCTCCCCAGTATAAGAAGGATCTGGAGGAGATCCCCCTGAAATGGCAAAAGATCGTGCAGACGGTGGATATTATCGCTCTAGTTGCGGCGGTGGCGTTTGTGGGTTCGCCGTTTCTTCTGTACTCGCCGACCTCGCGTTGAACGACGACCCCCCTTATTGGTACGTGCTTTGACTGGAGGAAATGCCGTTTTGGACGGAGCCATATCCGCAGGTGGAGCAGATGGAGCTGGAGAAGGAGCCATATCTGCGGGGGGAGCAGATGGGGCGGGCGGAGCCGTGGGCGGAGTGGGGTTCTCGTCGGCAGCAGGGGCAGGGGGAGGCAGCGGGGGGATCGCAGAAGCTGCCTTGTCCTTGATATCGTTGAGTGAAGGGAGAGCGGGAGGATTGGGACCCGCGAACTTGTCGATGCCTGGGAGAGAACTTGCAGTATTTTGGACTTTTGAGATTGCACCCTGCAGGCTTCCAAACGCCTTGGAAATCGATGCTGAAATTTTATCGGCACGGTTGTAGAACTTGGTTCCCACGGTCTCCACCGCCTTGATTCCTCGGGAAAATGCGGGACCAATCACAGGGACCATACCCGCAGTGGCTTCCAAAGCTGCAGCAAACTCCTTGCGTGATATTCCAATGACCATCGCGAGCCAGAGGAAAAAGAGAGAAAACAACCAGCCGAGAAGAATACCTACTGTACCTGCGAGAGGAATAGGTATCAAGCCAACAATGCTGGGTGTCACCGTCTGAATACTTGAAGCCATAACGGGGAGAGCCGCAGCCGTCACATCCAGGGCTGCTCCAATCAGGTCTCCGAATAGAGGGGTGTTCTCCAGAGTGTCCAGGATAAAAATGAATGGAATAATGGTTCGAACCACTAACTGGACGGATTTAATTCCTGCTTGAATTGCCGGATTTGCCGGAGCTGGAGGCGTGATCCCTGCAGCAGAATCAATTGCCTTGCGTATTGAATCGTTCAGAATACTCTCGACTGGTGCCCCGCCCTTCTGTGCCTGCAGGGGCTGGATCTTCTTGAACACGGACGCAGCCTGTGCCGACGTAAAAAGAGGCTGCCCATCCTTGGTGAACGCACTGCGAATTTCATCGGCGGACTTGAACTTGCCTTTATAGAGTGCTTCATACGCACTGATCATACTGTCAACATTCTGGGCATCAAGGGCTCCCACGTGCCGCTTAACAATTTTTCCAAACGACGTAGATGGATGCTTGCTATTAAGCTCCCACCGAACCATTATTTCTACGCGAGACTTCTTTAGAACTTCCAGCGACGGTCGCATTCTAGGCAGGTGACAAACGTGGTCATCGGCTCATCCGCACTTCGCGTCTGCATCTGGTAGTAGTCGCACTTGGTCTTCTTCTTACAGGAAGAGCAGTAGAAGTAGATGGATGCACTACCAGAAGACGAGTACAGATGCTTGTCCTTCTCAATCTGTGCCTCGATCTGTGCCTTCCATCGCTTCGGATCGAGTTCAACGACTGTCATATCTGCGAATGCAGCCGGAGTAAGTTCGCCAGATAAGAGCTTGGGAATCCAAGCCGGAGCATTCTCGTAGAACTGAATACACCGACCTCGGTAATGATGCCAGAAGGCAACATTCGCCCACGTGACTTCAATCCCTTGCTTCGCACAGTCGCGAATACACCGCTGGAGAAGAGCAGCCTCCAGTTCCGCAGACATGTCCGTTGGAATTCCGATTTCCACGTAGCGTTGTTTGACAAGATCACGAAGCGGACATGGAGTATTGACGTCGTGGATAACAGCCTGCCGTGGCTTACGTTGACGGGTAGGAGCAGCTTCGTCTTCAACTACATCTTCCTGGTCATCTTCCAGCTGAGGAACATCGTCATTGACAGATACATCATCCTCGGCGTCCGCCTCAGCTTCCGCCTCCGCTTCCTCCTCGTCCGACGACTCACCTTCGAACGTCCAGCTAGAGTAAATAGTCTCGTACTCTGCGGGCTTGAGGTTCGTATATACCGATGCAGACTTGTCATAGTTGTCTGCATTGGAATTCTTGGACAACATCACGACGATACAACCTACAAAGACTTCGTCTTGGAAATTGCCGCCAAGAACGTGCTGGTTCACGGCATCGTCCTCGTCTTCACATCCCGATTCAGCAAAGACCGTGACCCACGACTCTTTATCCTTGTCCTGGATCTTGCCCTGAAACTGGAGACCAGGCTGCTTGAGTTTGGTACGCAGCCATTCAAGGACGTCGGCAGACTTTGCGGGGACTGAGAGTTCCTGGAGAGTACCCCCTGCTTGAATTGAAGTTGCCAAAACCATTCTTGTTCTTGTGGTTACCCATACCTGAAAATATCTGATCGGTTTTGAATTCGTCAAAACGGATCTGGTATTCCACTGGAAAGAGAGTAGCATATTCAAATCAAACCAATCAATCAAGCAAGATGAGCACCTGGCATGAGAAACTCGCAAATCGCAAGCAGAATCAACTGGATGAGGAGCGGAAGAAGAAGGTGGAAGTGAACGATATCAGCTTCCCGTCTCTCGGGAACTCGGGGAGTGCGTGGGGTGGAAGCGGAAGCGAGAAGGTGGCAGCTGAGACGAAACCGAAGTTGGCGTCGCTGGTCGCTGGATGGGACGCCAAGACCAAGGAGGAGGAGGAGATCCGGAAGATGCGTGAGATTATGGATCGCAATAGCGAAATAGAGCGGAACAGGTCGGGGGTGTTCGTACACTCCCTCTACCGCAGTTTCGGAAACATTCATTCTCGAGACGAGGATACGTACTACGAGGATGAATATGAAGACAAGGAACTCCCACCAGTTCCTACGGCTGACACGTCCTCGGACTGGCGGACAGTCGAGAAGGCGGTTCGGAAGCCCAAGAAGTCGGCAGTGGAGAAGATGATGATGGAGAATGATACCGCCGCTGTTCCCATCGAGGATACGATCGTGTGGCGGGGAGAGGAGGAGAGTGTTTGGGGGGGTGGTGTCCGTGACCGTCTATAGAATATTGAATACGCTCGAAAGGATCCAGAGAACAAAGGCACGAATGTAGTGGGGTATAATGAACGCAATCACGAAAGCAGTCGCACCTAACTGTTTTCCAGTTGAGGTGAAGAACATACCTCCCGAAGCTGCAAGAAGTATGAGAACAGTCAGAACGCCGTATATTCCTCCGATCGCGTCATACTGTTCCTTCGCTACCTGCGTTGCGTTGTTCAATGCACGTTGGTTCGCCTCTTTTTGATCACTACTGACCTGTTCATCCAGTCCACCCTGCTTGACCGACTTAACATCCTTGACTGCTTGCTCTTTGGGGCTCGCAGCCTTTGCCGGGCGATGGCAACGGAGGTACAGCTTTCCGTCACGGGGAGTTGAGACACCCTTGGCATCGAAAAACGTGACCTTGCGATCAGCTACCTCTTCGAGCGGACGGCGAGCAGGTTTGATAGTTTTCACGAGTTTCGCGTAGTCGGACGGATCCATAGATACGGTGTTGGAGTAAACGATCCACGTAACATTTGGAGTGCACTGAGGCCAGACCGTAGTCCCCGTGTAGATGTAATATGACGGAGTATCGGGGACAACATCGAGAAGCGACCACGATTTCCCCAAGGTGATGACTCCTCCGTTCTCGGCATAGGGTACAAACCCATTAAAAAATTTTGATGATGCCGATTCTCCTGGCGTACTGCGAACCAAAACAGACATGCAAATAATCTTTCCGCCAGGGTGTGTGAAGTAACAGACAAGCTCTGCTTCTCCAAACACAGATTCTAGAGAATGCTGAGATGCAGAATAAAGAATCATGGCTTCGCACGTGTATCCGTCCCCGTTGAATTTGGCGGTAGGCTTGCCGTTTTGAAACGAGTTGACAACGAGTCCACCGATCTGAGCCTCCATGTTCGACACACTCGCGTTTCCAACGGCGGTGTCATCGACCTTCCATTCGCAAAGACGGTCGCATGGAAGTGCAAAAGACTGAGATAAATTGATAGGAGACTGGTGGGGGGCACCACAGGCTTTGTATTTGTCGGGCCAGCCGGTTGCACTGTCGAAGATACTGGTCATCCCTCCTCTATTATTAGACAGGCATACTTATATATTCCGAGATAGACTCGGGTGCATCGCCCGTCCACTCTAGGCTCTGCTCAAACTTCGTCTTCTGACGGGTCTGGATCTGCGTGTCGACGGTGTCACGGAAATACATCGAGGTCACCCTGACATTGTGACGGGTGTTCACGCGGTACGCACGGTAGATTGCCTGGAGTTCGAGGAACGGGTTCCAATCGGGACTGGTGTTAATGACATGGTGCACCCACGGAAGCGAGATGCCCACCCCTCCCGCCTTGATCTGCAGGAGGAGGACACGCGGACCGTCGATGAAGGACTGAATGATCCCGATGACGTCGTCGGGAACAAACGTGGTCTCGTCGATGATGTTCTTGATCTCGGTAGGAGTGGCAGGGTTGCCGTAGCTCTCCATAGCCGTCCGCTTGGCAGGGGTAGTCTTGCCGTTGAGGACCTCGGTCTTGATGCCAGACTTGGCGAGAGCCTGCTGGAGCAGATCCAGCTCGGTCTTGAAGTGCGTCACGATCATCGTGGACTCGCCCTTCTTGAAGTCATCCTTGACCATCTTCACCACGTGACGGAACTTGGTGACCTTGGACGGATCCCACTTGCCCACATCGTCGGGGTCGCCGAGAACCGCTGGCATCTGGGCACGCCAGACCTTTTCGGCATCCAGAACGATCTGCGGGTGTATGGCCGCCTGACGCTCACGCAAGATCATCGTGAGCTTCATCATGCCTCGGACGTGGCGGGGAAGCCGGCGGGCGTTGGCGGCGATCCAGGCGTTGGTGTCCTCGATACGACCGGCAACGTACTCGTAAAGGCGGTGCTCCTCGGGCGACTCAAAGTCGTAGACGTGCTTGTCGCTCTGGAGCTCGGGTCCGCCCATGACCACCTCGGAGCGGAGCTTTCGGTAGCGGTACTTCTTGAACTCCTCGGCAGGCAGACCAGGCTGGAGGAACTCGGTGTAGGCACGAATATCGGACTTGGAATTGTTGAAGGGCGTGGCAGTAAGACCCCAGCGGGTGTGAGCAGGGATCTCGCGGAGAGCCCAGAAGATAGTCCCAAGGTTGCGGATGACGTGGACCTCGTCCACCACCACCCGATCAAAGGCTTGCTCACGAAACCACCCGACGTTTTCCTTCAAAACGGAATGGTGCGTGGCCACAACAGCGGTCGGGCGTCCTGGAGTCAGATGAGTCTTGTTCTTGACGTACTCGATGCAGTCGAAGGCGAAGTTGGACTGCCGACGGAGCTCGGCGAGCCAGCCGCCGACGGTGGACTTGGTGGTGAGGACGAGGGTGCGGGGTAGCAGGTTGTCTCGAATCAGCGTAGCAGTAATGCGGGTCTTGCCAAGACCCATGTCCAGGCACAGGAAACCTCCAGAGATGGTGTGATCAGATTCGCGGGTCTTCATCCAATTGAGTGCGTCAGTTTGGTAGGGATACATTCTGTTGGGCAGTCCTGGATTTCTAGCACATAAACAGATCCGTTTTCTTCTTCTCGTTTTGAAACAATGGGAGACACGGGAGTCAACGTAGCGATCGCGTCCCTGACATTTACAGTGCTGTCCTTTCTCGTCATGACAATTGGACTTGTTCTAATTTTTTACCCGGGTCTAAGGGAATCACTCACAGGTATGGTGTCAGGTGTGTCGTCAACGGGTAGTGGGTTCCTTGATAACCTCAAGATTATTGGAGTCCTGGGAGGAGCCGTGTCGCCAGACGTTGTGCTGCTTATCGGCTTCATCTCCGACATCATGAATCTCAGTTTCCGTTACTCTGTTACAAGCATCGTCGGAATCCTTGCCGTTATTCTACACTGGATCATAGGAGGCACACTCTTCGGATTCTCGAAGGGCGTGACAGCCGCTGTAGCATCGACGGCATCAGCAGTGACAGCGGCTGTAACCAAGCCTGCTCCTGCTGGACCCCAGCTCTTTGGAGTGGGAGACCCTACAGCACCGACAGTCACTCCTCCTCCATCGACTGCGGTTCCTCCGAGCCCGCCAGGAGTTCTGGGAGCGATTGCCAAACCCCAGCGTCAGGCTGCAAGCAGGAAGCTGACTATGCCAACAGGAAACAAGCCTCCTCCTCGTCCGGGAAGTGTATCCACTGCTCCTGATATGGGAGAGTCAGCGGCGACGACGGCAGCTCCTGCCAGCAGAACCGTGAGTTTTGCCCGACCCACCCGTGCAGCTGCCACAAAATCGTCGGACGCCACATCAAAGCTGGCTGCTAACAAACAGCTAGGTGGAGCTGTTCTGCCGGACTACATTACTCAGAAATTCAATCCTTGTGCGATTCGTGGACTCGGATGGTTCGATATCCAGGGTTCGCCAATGGGTATGGCTGCTCTGTCTGCAGTGTTTATGATATACCTACTCGATATGACGGTTGGAAACAAGAGGTCTGCTGCACAAGCTGGGGGATACGTCGGAATTTCTGCAGCAGTGTTCATGCTTAACGTATATGCCTATCGCGAGCTCAAGTGCGTAGATTCGTCTACTATCGCTGCTACGTTCAAGGCTCTTGCCCTCCCTCTTGCGGTCGGACTATTGTCTGGAACTACAGGATACTACGTGATGAAGAACAACTATGCGAACTTCTTGCCCCTCGATGGAACACACTTTGACGATGGGACTGGCAGCTCGTCGGGATCTGCAGGCGGAAACAAGCAGGCACACTGCAATGCCCCCAACGATGATGGAGAGATGGTATGTGATGCTTACCAGAACGGTAAGAAGATCACGTCCGTCCCTGTGAAGTAAGCCGTTTGACAAGAGCAAAATACCCCATCATCTGCGTCCCTGAATGACGACCAACCTCACGACCACCGTACACTGCCACCATTGTTGGAACATGAGTGATATTCATGCTTTTAGAAATATTGCTAGGATCCTGTGTTGTATCTACCATTACCCACTGGATAGCCGGATGATCCTCCTGTAGCTCGGAAATAACCGGCTTCACACCCTTGCACGGACCGCACGTGGGGGACGTGAAAAAGTAAGCCTGCATCCTCCTTTTTCTTATTGCTCTTCTAGCTTTTCTATGGTTAAATGGGTCTTCTCGACGAGACGATACGCCACACCGCCGTGAATCTTGGTCTTTTCTAGATCATACGCTTTGGACTGCAGGGTCTTCTTGAGGGCGGAAATCAGGGCGGACGACAAGAACTTCTGATCCAGCGATGCCGTGTTCTCCAGAATGGACTTCACGAGATCGGTTTCAGATAAGGGAGCACCCATGATTTTCAGAGGGATGCCCGAGAGCACGTCGTCGGCTGACGTTCCGAGACGAACGACCTTGTCGGTAAGATCCGCCAGCTTAACCTCCCTCTTCTCGGTCGCAGCCTTGTTAGCCAGCTGATCTGCATAATTGTTCCATTTGCTGTCGTTGTCCTCTCCGCCCGTATGTGCCTTCACGTGCACGAACTGGTGCCCGGCAAACAGCTCCAACTCCTTGAGAATTTCTTCCAGCAGAACTCGGTGAACCACCGCCTTGCCCTCAGATGTCTTCCAGTCCCTCTTCCGCCATCCAGATACCCACTTGGTCAAGCAATTGATAGAGTATTCGGAATCGGTGCAGATGCGGACAACCACGCCCGATACGCTGCGGAATGTCTTGAATCCTCGCAGTCCCTCCAGGATTCCGGTAAGTTCAGCTGTCTGATTCGTCTGAGATCCGTCAGAGGGAAGAGGACGACCAAACGAGAATTCAGGCGTATCCGGATAAACAGCCGAGTACGCCCCTCGTGAGTTCTTACGACCGTTGTTAATTGATGAACCATCCGTATAGATACTAAGCATTCGTATTTGGTTTATATTGAACTGCGACTTCCAGCGTCCGTTTTGATCCGCTTCCAAGTCTCCACGACCTTTGTAGTATCCCCCAAATGCTCCACAGCACACACATAGGGCTCAGCCTTGATTTCCCGAGAAATACACCGGCTCTGAATAGCTGTTTGAACGTTGTTCATGTACTCTACGTGGAACCATACCCGCGAACGATAACTCTTGGTCTCCAGCCATCGTCGCAGCGACTGCTGGCACGCCAAACTCAAAAAGTGGGCATGCCAGACCATCAGAAGCTTAATACGCTTGGACGATTTAGAGGTCACCCAAATCTCAAACAGTTTTCCGAACTCGTCGACTGAACACACTGTGGCAGCATCAATCTCTGTGGTTTCCAGATCGGCAGCATGTGTGGTCTTGTACTCGTTCCATACCCGAATCATTTCACGATCGTCCAGTGGCTCGTGGAATAACATGTGAGGTGGTGGAAAGATGATGGCGGTACTTGTCATTGTATTATATTACTCCCCCTTCAGCTCTGAAACTATCTTCCGAACGGGGATCTCCTGAGAAACAACGTACAGACTGTTCTCCGTGAGGATGATGAAGCATCCCTCAATGCGAAAAATGTTCTGGACTGTGGAGGTGTACTCGCTCTCGTTCTTCACGAGATACTTGGCGTCATCCTTGACGCCGATGCAGCACTTCTTGTCGCGGCTATCAGTCCAGTAATCGAGTAGAATAGGGCGATCTTCGTCGACTGCAATCTGGGCGGCACGCAGGAGAACCGTGGCGGAGGGAATATTCGGCGTCGCGGTGACCGTGCTCATTTGTAATGTAGTTTGTTTTGTGTCTAAACCTTGTGAACGCAGTCCTCCAGCTTGAACCGCGAACGCATACCGAGGCAGGGGGTTTCGGTCTTGGGGATGGCAAGAATGAGCTTCGCCTTGTTCGAGATGAAACTGTTCTCCTTACCAAACAGCTTCGCCATCTCGGAGAGAAGCGTGACGACTTGGTCAACCGACTCGGACACCACCTCGTTCTTCGGCTTGCGAATATTCTCCTCGAAATCGGAGATCACTGTGCCCACTGCCTCGTGGAGCAGGGTCTCGGAAATCAAGCCGCGAGTGTGTAGCTCGCTCGCAAACACGCCGAAGCCTCGGCGGAGCTCCTTCTGTTTGTGCCAGATACACAGGGCATCTTCGAACTGCTGCTTCGCCATCGTGGTGAGATCGGGGAACGAGATAGTCTTGCTCTGATCAAACATCTTGTTGAATGTGTCGAGGGAGCAGTAGATCTGGAGATCTTCGTGGACAGCCGGGATAGACTCGCACAGCAGGGCGAACATGTCGGCGAGAAGCTTGGCGTAGAACGGCATCGACACACCGCGGTCGAACACGAAGTTCACAACACGCATGCGGAACGTCTGATCCCGCTTTTCGATCGTCTCCACGATCGTCTTCGTCTTGTCCTTGAGATTCGATGCGACGACCTTATTCACAATTCCAATAATGGTTTCGTAATCAGGATCATCCTTCTGGCGAATAGTCGCCTTCAGCTCGGTGATAATGTCGCGACGCCAGGAATCATCCTGTGGGCTACGACGCTGGGGGGCGAACTTCTTGGGCTTCTTGATGTAGACTGGTGCAACGGGAGCCAACTGCATGGCAGAGATCATGTCCAGAACAGGGATGGGGATGGGGAGATGGACGGCGGTGCGGAAAGAGTAGATGAGAGTAGAGTTCATTCTGATAGGATGGATACTCTGTCTTCCAAGGATACATTATAGATCCGTTTTGAACACAATGCATAAATCGGCGAAAACGGATTTAGAGTTGATCTACGAAATAAGGTAGTGCCCAAAACATCATGACGTCCACTATCACCGAATCAACGCCTTTCTCTCACACCTGGGTCCTCTGGTACTTTGATCCCCGCAACAAGGACTGGAGCTTATCAAACTACAAGAAGATCGCAGATATCTCGACCGCCCAACAACTCTGGACAATCACAGCTGCCATTCCCCGAGAAGCATGGGAGTGTGGCTACTTCTTCTTCATGAAACGCGGGTTCCGCCCGATCTGGGAAGTTCCCGAAAACGAAAATGGTGGATCGTGGAGTAAGAAGATCCCGACCTGCGACATGTATGATATTGCAGTCGACCTCATCGTTCATTCCATTGCTGCTGAAGATAATATTATGCTCACCAAGCACGACGCTTACGTCGGCTTCTCCACGTCTCCGAAAGGTGAGTTCAACATCGTCAAGCTGTGGACGGCGTCGGTGATGCCAGGAAGTGCCAAGACTTACCTGAACTCCGGCATGAAGATGACAATCACCGACGACGTCGTGTATACCGCTCACAAGTCCCGCCGATAGATACTGCGGGACGTCTGAACCAGTCAAGGATCAATTTTTTATCATGACAATCGCTACCACAAACACGTAGACTGCTACCACAAACACGGCAACAATGCCCATGCAGTATCCGCACCACTGCATAGAGTCCTGTACATCGTCATCCTCGAGTATGTTGAAATAACGCCCGCCGATCATATATGTCTACCTGCTTCGGCGGCTCTTTAAACTTCTTCAGGAGCTCGATGGCATCGTACCGCTTCTGAATCTTGTAGTCGTTGTCGTTCACCCGTTCCCATAGAGTCGTCTTGCCGTACATTGTCTCGAACGGGTGGTCGGCAGGGTACTTCACTCCCATCTCCCGCAGAGTGTTCAGAATACCGTACAGCTTTCCCCCGTCGTCCGTCATGACACAGAACCAGGCATCGTTCAGGAGAACCGAGGGGTCGTAGGTAGGCTTGCGTTCCTTTCCGACGTGTCCGTAGAGGGAGGTCGATAACTGATCCTGTCCCAGAAACGAAAAGTCGGTGCTCATGCTTTCGAGTCCTACCACATTATCGACAGCATCGTAGTTATAATTTGCGACTTCAGGAGCTTCCTCTGCCGACTTGCGAGCCATCATCCGCTGCCCGCCCTCAAAGGAGCGTTCCATGTACGGCGGCGGCTGATGGGGGCGATCCATTCTTTCTTATCCTCTTGTTCTGGATTTCTTGTAAGTCTTTTTACTTGGGAACAATCGAAGAAACTCCGGATGGTTTCATTTTGGCACCTGTGTCCTGAATAGCCTTTCCGATCAGAAGAGGCATTGACAGATTTTTCATAACCGCAGCAGCAGCCGTGGTGGCATAGGAGAGAGAGTACCCGATAGCAATGTCGTTCTCGTTCTTCGCGTTCTTCACCATATCCTTAGACACTTCAGATACCGCCGCAATCATCGCCATACGAGTATCGAATGGCAAGTCTACGTTCAGTGTCACTCCTTTTGGAAGGTGTTTGGACACATCCTTGTTGTCCATGAACTGTTTGATGAGTTCGGGGGTCGGCAGTCCATAGACGAACTCCACCATTCCTCCCAAGACTCCACCCTGACCGCTCTTAACCGCATCGTCAATACTCTTCATGATGAGAGAGTACAGTTCCTTCTGCTTTGATGCTAGCTCGGCGAGTTTGGAAGCGTCGTAGTCGTAATGCTTATCCAGAATCGTCTTCACCTGTTCAACGATCACCGCCCAGTTTGGAAAATTTCCCTTCATGTTTGTGAACTGTTCTCTCCGCCGGTTCTGACCGTAGAGAACAGCCATTAGTACGAGTATGGATACGCCTATGAGTATGTATCCGATATTCATTATTCTTATTCTTTAAGCAGAGGAATTGGAGCACGGCATTAGACACAGCTTGATTTCCCCGAGGTTGGCGATGACGTACTTGATCATCATGAACCAATCGTTCTTCATGTACAGCTCCAGGTTGTTGGAGAGGTTGGTGCACTTGGTAAAGAGAACCAGGTGAGGCAGGGAAAAGCTGCCGGAGATAATGGCGTTCGTCTCTTCCTTCTTCACGCTGAACTCCGAGTCTGAATCACCCAGAACCGTCTCGCGATTCGCAAACTGACCCTTGCACGCCAGCACCAGCGTAGATCCCACGCTCTTGATATCCACCGTCTTCGCCATCAGCAGAGTCATATCACGGCACTTCTTCTGGAAATCGATCGAGGGCATCGTAATACGTGCCGAAAACTCCGTGGACGGCATCTCAATATTCGGCTCGTCACGGTCAAGGAGGGAGAGGGAGTACCTAGTGACCTCCTTCTTATCCCCGTTTTCCAGCAGGATACGGAGATGATTGTGATCGCCCTTCTCAATGTAGAAGGTCAGCGTATCGTCGTTGGTCGCCGTCTTGACAATGCGGTAGAGGTGATCCGTGTTCAGACCAATGACCGTCGGAGTTGAGCACGAATACTTCTCGAACTTTGAGGCTTCGAGACGCATATGGACAAGGACAGTGCGGGTATTGTCCATCGCCGCCATCTTGATCCCGTCCTTGTCGAAGGTGAAGTTCATCTCGACGAGGATACACTTGAGAGCCTCTACGAGAGTCCGAATGGCTCCAGTCTGAACAGTTTTCGCCTCCACCAAGTAGCTACTGCTCATTTTTATTAGTTCTGGAAGACTCGCTTAAATCCAATTGAACACGGCTGCTAGGATGTATCCACATAGGAACTCTATGATATCCACAAACACGTTGACATCCGTAATATCCAGGAACTGGTAAAAAATGAACAGGGGAACCAGGAGTTTGAGCTTGTATGCCAGAACCCCGAATGCCACGTGCCAGAACGAGTTCCAATTATCAGTAAACAATCTGCGGGGAGAGTAGGATGGCAGTGTCGTGGTTATATCTCTGGCCGGTAGTTTTGCTGGGCGTTTTCGGGATCCTGCTTTTGGTGGGAGTTTTGATGGGCGTGAATCTAGTTCTGGGTCTACTGGTCGCATCCTTATACGGTCTATTTCCGAAAGAGGTTCTGTTTGAGTCGGTGACGTCAAGATTACGAAACAAACAGGTGGAAGAGAATATTCAGGCAACATTTCGGATGGAGTGCCCGGAGCCACCGCCTCCGTCATGCCTCTTTATTTGGCAACCACACGGTTTAATCTCCGTTTCGTCCGTGATGTTCAACGGCGGTCTCTGCAAACACCCCAACTACCCAGCGAACCATGCCGTAACCCTGCCGTTCTATCACTACTTTCCAGTCGTGGGAGATATTATGCGGTACCTCGGAAGCATCCCCTCCGATTCTGGAAGTATTACCAAAACCCTGCAAAAGGGCGAATCGGTCTCAGTTATGCTGGGAGGCGTGCGGGAAATGCTAGATGCCCAAGGAACGCACATGAAGCTGTACATTCGCAAACGTAGTGGGATATTTCGAATTGCCTTGGAGACTGGCAAGCCTCTCATTCCTGTCCTGACCTACGGAGAAAACGATATGTTCCCCCGATCGGATGCCTGGTGGGCTACTACGTTCAACCAGTACCTCCATGAATACGTGGGTATGGCTGTGGGTATCCCTACTTGGAAAGCCCTGCAGAACTGGTTTGAATTGTCGTATAAACCTCTCAAACCAATCGTTACACACGTGGGATCGCCCATCCCTCCCACCGGCGATATCCCTACCCTACGAGATACTTACATTAAAGCCGTCGAAGCTCTGTTCAAAAAGACGGCTCCGGCAGGGTATACCCTGGAGATCGTTTAAGCCACAACCTCCTCCTCATCGGCACCGCCCTTCTTGCCATGCTTGACCTTCGTGGGCTTGCCGTTCTTGATCGTCCAGCGGTGACCCGTCTTCTTCTCCCACTTCCGGAGGGTGCCCTTGCTCTTCGCCGCCGCGGACTTGCGAGCCGAGACGATCTTGCCGTACTTGTTGTACTTCAAGTTCTTCTTCGTCAATCCGCCCTTGGTGTGGTGAGCGGTTCCATGCATCACCTGGGCACGCGATCCAACCGCACGGTGAGCTCCACCAGTTTGTAGTCCGTCAGAAGAGTCCATTTGTTTATTCTACAGAAGAGAATTACTTCTTAAGCTGAATGGACACATCTCGGTCGGACAAAATGACTTCTGATGGCATTTCAAGGTAAAGAACGCTGCTGAAGAAAGGCGAGACTCGGTGATTGAATACGATACCGCGAATCTTGTCGTTGCTTGAAAGAGTTGACACGAGCCGTTTCTCGAGTACTGCTTTCTGTAGGCTTTTACGCACGGTTTTCACTTGTACTTTGCAGGATGAACCGTCCCACGCACACAGACCTGTGCACGCATCTTTAGGTGAATCTGTGCACGAGTGCCGCATCTTGCTGTAGAATTCCGGAGGGGCGGATGCAGATGTGAACGTCAGAGTATCATCCATCCACGCATGGATAAGAGGACGCAGCGTGTCAACGTTCGGAGAGTGGTGGGATAATTCAAGCTTGAGATCTGGATAGTCTTCCGTCATAATATCTTTGGAAAGCTGGTAGAGAAGGAACTCAAAGATCTCAGCTTCATACGTAATTGACCTTGCCAATGTAGTATCGTCTTTTGACGGATCTGCAAATGCGACCTTTTCCTCTGTCTCATCGTGAACAGTATCTACAATCTCGGTGGGATCCTGAGATATGGTGTCTACTCCAGACTGCACTGGAACTCGAAGCCCAGATGCCGTAATGAGCTCAACCACATTATTGCGAATATCTGTTGAGTCGTGGGCATAGGCGTAGCCTGGATGAAGATCAGCCGCATGGGTCAACACATTCAACATGCCCGCCTTCGTAGGAAACTGCGACTGGGGGATTTCAGCGTACCCTGGAATATGTTCTGTGAGAAATGTGGGAATCTGAGAGGTGGGACGGAACGGGAGTATGAACTCCCCCGGAAGAAACAGGGACTGGGCTCGGCGGTAAGGGTCGAGGACAACCTTCAATTCCATGAACTTAGGTTTGTAGTTCGTGTTAGCGAACAGAATCGCCTTGTCAACTGTCGGAACGTTGCGGACGCACGCCTTGACTCTCAGATCCTCCAGAATACCCACTAAAGTTTTTGGGAAAGAGTCGCGGTAAATGTTTCCGGTATATGCCGGCATCGACGATGTTCGCGATACGTGAACGAGGTAATCTACACTCCGTGGATTTTCAGAATTGACCATGACAACGAAGGCTCGCTTCACGTCTCTGACCGCACCTATGTTCATGAAACATCCTGTACTCACGGATGACTCGCCGATATAGAGAACATACATCATACAGTTCAAGGACAGAGCAGCATACTCTAACTCTTCTAGAGGGGTTAGCTCGTTTTCCTTGAAAGCCTTGTTGATGGATGCCACGCGTCCCTTGACTTTATCGTGATCGTCAGAGTCTGCTAGTTTCCAACTACGGAAGAACGAGCACCGCTCCACGACGTCCGGATTTTCAGACGGCTCACGGACATTCGCGTTCATTCCAATAATTTTAGGAAGGGTTTCAGATGCCCTCCCTACGCCTGCACGGAAGAACCCCCTCTCTCCAGACTGAATACGATTTCCGGCATCCACGGTTGTTGAGTAGTCGAGGTTCAGACGCATGATTTTTCCTACATTTTGAGGAACGTACGCAAGCCGCAGTTCGTCCAGTCGGGTCTTTGTATCTCCCAGAACGTAGAACAGTTCGGCTGTGTTCGGTCGGACACTGGCAACCATCGGCTTGTACTCCTGAGACGCAGTGAAGCAGCAGGGGATGGGTTTCTTTGATGTCGTAGATTTGTACTTGACGAATCCTGGAAATGTTGAGGTAGAATCACGCTGAATCACCGGAAACTCGGTAGTATCCTGTGTTTTTTCAACGGACTTATCCGTTGATCGCACCTTTCCCCCACATACCGGGCAGGCAACCCCTTCGATCAACTGATCTTTCTTTAAGGGAATACGATCAAGTGTGCACCAGTACTCTGGACAAAAAATCACGCCGTCGGGTTCTTTTACGTCTATCGTTTTTGATTTTCCGTCATTCTTAGGGTTGTAATCGGCGAGCTTTTCATCGTTGAACTTTGCGAGCTCGTCGGATCTCAGAACGACTGGTTGGCGTGTTTTCTCACACTTCTTAGACGCCGGAGAGTCGCTAGAGTACAGTACAGGGTCAAACTCCCGAAGCTGGGTGAGGAAGTAAGTGGATAGGGATGTGGATGCGTTCTTGGCTTTGACAATACTTGAGGGTTTCGCCTCTGCATCCGCATCTGCATCCGCATCCGCCTTCTTTTCAGACACGCTCAAGCCTGCCAGTTCTCCAAGCAGGTCGTCAAGGAATCCAGATTCGTCGTCCTGAGACCCTGAATCCCCAGAGGTGCTGCTGACAGGTACAGCCGCGATCTCGCTTTCCACTGTTTCCATACGTTTAGGGCACACCGCATCCAGCTCCGAGTTGTCAGGGTGCATCAGAATCTCGCGAAGGATGGAGATGTATCCCACCACCCGCTGCATATCTGGGGCATGAGTGACTGCCACCTCCTTTGCCGTAAATTTGAATGTAGGGAGGAGGGAAACCCGTCGCTCGCCGATATCGGGGTTATCGGTAACAATCTGCTTCACTCCCTCCAAGAGGGTTGTTGCCTCGGGTACAGACAGGTCGGGAAACTGGTCATGGACATCCTCGGAACTTGTGAACTCATTGTCTTTCAGCATTCCCAGGACACGGAGCTGGTTGTCGGTTAAGCCAGTATCGCTCTGGTCGCTACGCAGAAGCTTGAAGATGAGCTGTTCCTGGTTCGTGGACTCGTAGATATCGCGAAGACAGTCGAAGCGGCGGAAATCGGCCTGCTTGAGGTTGGAGGAGAAGTGAAGGATCGCGGACATATCTTGGATGACCCAACGGTCGTCATCATAATCTGCAGGATCCAGGAAAGCGGTGAGTCCGTCAATGGAAACGAGGAACTCTTTGACTTCACGCTGGAGTTCGGCGTGGTTCAGTTTGGATTCGGGGGTACGCGAGCATGAAACGGTGATTTCGGTGGAGTTGACGGTGATGCGATCAAAAGACGCACGGGAGTTTCCGCGGTAAAAAACGAGAGCAGGTTTGTTCTTGGACGGTTTCGTGGCAGCCCACCAGTACGACCATGTCCGCAAATCTAAGTGGGGCGTTTTGGCGGGAGTGTCGGTGAAGAACTTGTGCCGTGACTGCTCTGACCTGCTGGAAAAGAAGGAGACGACGGGGATGGTGGGAGACAGGGTCGTTCCGTAAAAGATCTGTTCAAAGCGGTTGCGAACGGCGTTACCGAAATCGGTGTCGACCAAGGGCAGCTTCCACCGAACCTGGCTTATGGTGACATGCTCAGCCTTAGGGAAACTGAGATCAGTGATTGCTGAAATAATATTGGTCTGTCGCTCAAGGTTGCGGAGCACGTCTTCGGGAACAACGGACGGGGATGCAGAGCGTAGGCGGGGGTAGTACAGAACCTCGAGTTTCGGTACGAGGGGAGTGTATGGTACAACCTGGATCTGAGACACAGTGTACGGATGCAGGGTTTTGAAGAGAGTCTTGGTTTCTATCGTTACTTGCGACGCTGGAGGTAAGTGTTCGGGAGCGTCCGTGTCGTTGTTCAGGGGGTAGACCCACGACCGCTCTTCAGGGACACCGAGCAGGCGAAGTTCGTGGAAGGACGTTTCGGACGCAGGATCAAGTGCCATCCATCCGGACTTATCGTACGAAGACTCTGAGAGAGCCAGTTTGGGTTCGCGGGACGCTTGGTAGTATTGCAGTCCCTTCTGCACGATCTTACCTTCGGGAGACATGCGGAGAAACAGGTTCTCCCACTTGCGTGAATCTTTCGAATAGTACGTTCCCTCGAACTGGCCGTTGACGTATATGCGTAGACGATCAGGGTGGATTCCCGCCGCCTTACCGATACGGTACTGAACAGTCTCAATTGTATCGTCGGTGAAGAGGGTTATGGTAGAGGATGAACCGGTTTGTGTGTTCAATACGGGAATGGTCAGCTCCTCCGACATTATTTTATGTGATCAAAATAATGTCGTCGTTTAATGTTGGACTTGGAAGCTGGAAGAAGGGCGGTCGCGTTGCTGATTCGTCGATGCTCACCCGTAACGTAAAGCTCATCGCACTCGAGCGTGGAATTGCCACCGAGCTAAATGTATTACAGCTCGGAAATCTGGGGATCCCCCCGACGTATCGTACCCGCTCCGCTGAAACCACCCAGGTCGTCTACAACAACACAACACCGGCTCTGCTCGCTTCCCTGAACCCTGCCGTCCAGGTTCTCAGGCGTATACGGCAGTAAGCTGTAATCTCTAGTGTCAAGAATAAGTAAGACGTACGGATGTCCTGTCCACTTGGTGATAAAAAAGGACGTTCGGCAGATTCGGGTGATCTCACTCGTCTTCATCGTGAAACTGCCGACCTTGCAGCGTACATTACGTATACTACACTAGACGACAAGACAAAATTGAAAGAACAGATCTCGGCAGACAGTAATTTTTCGTTGACGAGAGGCGGATTGACGCTCCTGGCGAATTCTACAGTTGGGTTTACTCGTAATCCAGTGACAGGTGCCATTGTGTATCCTCCGTACAGCGGACAGACGGCGGCGTCGTCCACCTCGACCAATCCGCCCAAATGGTTAGCTGGTGGTGGTGGTGGTTTGGCATACAGTTATGACGGTATTACTTGGACGGGGTTGGACATATCATCTATTATGTCTGTAATAATTGGTATTGCCTGGAATGGAACAAGATGGGTCGCTGCTGGCGGGGGGACTGGAGTGACCACATTGGCATACAGCTCAGACGGACTTACTTGGTTTCCATCTACAAACGGAATTGATATAATTGACACTGCAGGACTCGCTGTTGCCTGGAACGGAACAAGATGGGTCGCTGGTGGGGATACGGGGTCAAACACAATAGCATACAGCTCCGACGGTATTACTTGGCAAGGATCGGCAAACGGAAATTCGCTATTTAGCTATGTAGAGGCATTTGCCTGGAACGGAACAAGGTGGGTCGTTGGTGGGGGTGGAACGTACACATTAGCATACAGCTCCGACGGAATTACGTGGACAGGTTCGGCAAGCGGAACGGGTTTAATTGACGGTGGAGTATATTCTGTTGCCTCGAACGGAACAAGGTTTGTCGCTAGTGGGTTTGGGACACAAACACTGATATACAGCTCCGACGGTATAAATTGGCAGCCGACAGCGAACGGTAAATCGTTAACTGGTGGTGAAGGCATATACGCGGTTGCCTCGAACGGAACAATATGGCTAGCTGGTGCAGGGGGGCAGGGGACACAACCTCCCAACGTTATAATATACAGCTATAACGGCATTACTTGGTATCCTTCAGAGAACGGAAATGATATATTTACTGGTGGTGTACGCTCGTTCGCCTGGGACGGAACAAGATGGGTCGCTGGTGGATACGGCACAAACACGTTAGCATTCAGTTCTGACGGCATTACTTGGACAGCGTCTCCAAACGGAAACGATGTGTTGCCTAGCCTAGAAGTAGTTGCCACCAAATAGTATTGGTGTAGTATAAATGTCATCTTCAATTGGTGGAAAAAAAGGGAGGTCAATGTCCGCAAGCTCTCTTTTAAACATACTTAAGCAGAGTGTTGTTGCTGCCGCAAACTCAACTCTCACTGGCAAGTTTCTGAATGCTGCTAATAGTACCACCGCCTCCGTTGTAGCAGCGAAAACAAGTGGCGGAATAGTGTCTACCGCAGCTGCATCTGTATCTAAAACTGTGAACCCTACTACCCAGACCGAAGTTGCCGCTGTAACCACAAAAACAACCGCAGTTGTGAAACGTTAAAGAGGGGAGTCTGTAATCTCCATCCCGCAGTAGGGAACTGGAGTCCGTGAATAATTGACGGGTTGGTATATCCCGATCTGCGAAGAATCCTGTAACAGTCGCCGGAAATTAGCCCAGAACTCTGGGGTGTGCTTTCCTGTAGACAATTCCGTCGTCATTAAGTGAGCCATTTCGTGGAGAACCACAAACATGACAGTATTGATATCAACAAGAGGGTATCCTGGAGGGTTCGTCTTATCACGCAAACATATGACTATCTTCTCACCCTTATTTTCCGAATAGGATGTATCGCTGGACGTCATAGAGTTCTCCATGATACTCTGAGGTTTGTATCGCTCGACCAAGTTCTTGGCTGTAGGATCACTGGCAAACTCTTCCTGTGCGTAGAAAGCCGCAACCTTGTCCATCCTGCTCTTAATATCCGCCAGCATCTCGACGGCTTCTTTCTTGTTAGGAAGATCTTGGACAAGGTACGGATTTCCGTCCTTCTCAGCTTTGATCGTCACTAAGTTTCCGGGACCACCATTCACATACTGGTACAGGAGGTACCCTAGCATGGCAATGATTATGACCACCACCTGTGGTGTAAACTTCATTATTTAGATATCGCAAAAGGTTTAGTGAGTGGGCTTGGCACCAGCTCCAGACTCGCCAATCTCCAGCTCGCGGCGGTACAGATCCGGCTCGATCGTGGAGTTCAGGAACGGCGAGATGGCTGCACGAGGGTTCGGGGGGTCCGAGCGGACGTCCAGGTTGGCGTTGCGGAGGGACTGTCCGACCGTGTTGATGCCGTAGTGGTACGTGGGTGTCAGGAAGTTCTGTCCCTTGAGGTCGCCGAGTCCGACGGGGTTGGTCGCCGCCCACGACGCACCGAGTCCGCCCTTGGGGAGCAGCTCCTCGGGCGACAGAACCGTCTGGGAGTAGGTCTGCTGTCCAGTGGGGTGGCGATCCTCCTGAGCCAGAGTAGGGGCAGCGTTTCCGCCCTCCGAGTGGGCACTCACCATCGTGGGGGCATTGGGGTTGTTAGAGAGAGGTCCCTGGGGCTCCATGCCGCCGACCTCCAGACCCTCGCCGAGGAACTTGGAACCGCTGTAAGCATTCACCACGGCGACGAGGACAACAATTCCGGCGACCACAGCACCGAGGCGAACGAGGCTATTCTGGGATAGTTTCATCGCTAGTTTATATTGTTCTGTAGACAAAAAGAATGGATAAAAAGAAGCCAGGGTTCTTTGACAACGTCTTTCAGGACGTCCTAGAATTCTCAAGCAAACCCGAGACGCACTCCTACATTGAATTACATATTATCAAGCCGCTTCTCTCCCGCATTTTCCACCAGCTCTACCCCTACCTTATCGGCATTCTGGTTCTCTGGATTCTGATGTTTGCCTGCCTTGCCGTCATTCTTCTCATGCTGATGCGTGGCAGCATTCTCGACAGCATTGTCCTCTTCAGGAAATAGCATTCGCGTAAGTTGTTGCTTATTCAGGTTCCAGAAACCACGAAGATCGCGATTCTTTGCGACCTCCCGAAGTTCAATGATAGTCATCTTCTCGATACGGTACCGCGACGGAAGCTCGGGCATACCAAGAAGCTCAACGAGACGAGCCTTAGGAAGAATATAGTATTGCTTGATGCGGCGACCCTTAGCCATCTTCTTCAGCGAGGCAAGAGGTAGAGAATTAAGGTCAGACATTTCGTTATTTAATCTGTTTTTACCATAACAGAGCAGGATGGATCTCGTATCCGTTTTGGTGGTTTTGATATGTACACTCATAGCCATTTTCGCGGCACTCTACGCCTACGGAATGTCAAACCTGCAGGAAGTCAAGGATAATTGGGTTCAATATCGCTGCAATCCGATGTACATGCCCATGGCTGGGATGGTCGGATCCGATATCTCTTCCAATTTCTTGAACTGCACTCTCCAGACCGTCAACACCTACGCGGGATTCGCTCTTGACCCCGTCTACCAAAACTTTGGAGTGCTGACAGACATCATCAACAGTATTATGGACGCCATGAATGATATGCGATCTGCGGTTACGGGTGCATCCTCAGGGTTTATGGGAATTATTCAGTCCACGTTCGGAAAGCTCCAGAACACCCTACAGAACACCGTGCAGCTATTCGGACGAGTACGCACTCTCATGAACCGTCTTATGGCTGTATTTGCCGTAATGATGAATATTGTGTCGACCGGAGTCCAAACTGGAACATCCGTGAAGAATGGTCCGGTGGGACAGGCTGCTGATTTCTTCTGCTTTGATCCTTATACTCCCATCTCTACCCTAGAAGGAGTTCTTCCGATATGCGGGGTACGCCCAGGCATGCGGCTGGCTGATGGTCAGCTGGTTCAGAGTGTTCTGGAGTTTGATGGACATGCGACACAGATGTTCAGTGTAGGTACAATCCAGGTCTCGGGCAATCACAAGATAGTCCACGAAGGTAAATGGATTCGGGTAGAAGATCATCCTCTAGCAGAATCCTCCGATCCCTGCCCCCGTCTGTTCTGCCTGAACACGGAGAAGCACACCATCCATATCGGCGGATTCCTTTTCAAGGACTACGAGGAAACCAGCGACCCCGAAATCCTGGCAGAGTTTTTCGAGAAGGTGGAGCAGCATTACGGGTTCAACCGCTCGTCCAAGAAGAAGGCGGATCCCGTCAGGTTCAGGTTAACTGGACTTCTCGAAGGATCCTCGGTCATTCTGGAAGACGGCAGCATTGTCAAGGTCAACGAAGTCGAGATCGGTCAGTCGCTAAAGTACGGCGGAGAAGTCTCAGGCATCGTTCATCATAAAATTGCTGGATTGTCCAGTTACAAGGGTGTAGGAATTGCCCCGGGAACTTGGATTGTTCCGCAGGAGGGGGGAGTGGTTCCCATCACAGAGTTACAGTCAGAGGATACCCACAATTATATCCAGTTCCTCACAGATTCTTGCCATTATGCCGTAGCGTCTCCCACTGGCGAATTTGTGATGTTGGATGACCACGAGGTTCCTGACGATGATATTCATACGTGGCGTGATAATGAAATCCAAAAAGAGAGTGTGTAGAAGATAAGGATGGATGTTTTATCCACAAGTGCAGTCCTCATTGGACCTCTCCTTATACTGGGGGTCATTTTGTACACCTACGTTCAAGCAAATCTTGACAAACTGCGAGAGGACTGGACGACCTATCGCTGTAATCCGATGTATATGCCATTTGCGGGAGGGATACAGCCAGACGTATCCACTCTCGAGAACTTTCAGTTTTGCGTGAACATGATGTCTCAGAACGTTTTTGCTCTGCTGATGGAACCTGTAAATTTGATGTTTGGCGTGTTCACTGGTCTTGTAGGAATGATCACACACGATCTAGGATACTTCCGCAATTTCGTGAGCGGGATCATGACCTTCATAATGTCATTCATAGGGGATATATTCTCCAAAATCCAGAACACGTTTGGCACGATGGTCAATCTTCTTGCTCGTGTTCGTGATCTAACGTCTCGTATTCTGGGATCTGCGGGCTATGCAGCTACTATCATGATCACTACGATCAATTTTATAAAATCGCTCTGGAGTCTACTTGTGACTCTTATCAACACGATTGTCACTATCCTCTTTGCCATCTCTATCGTTCTCTCCTTCGTGTTCCCCCCACTCCTAGTCTTCGCCATCTTCCTCGGAAGTCAAATTGGTCTCTCCTTCTGCTTCCACCCCGATACTCCGATCTACGTCCAGGGTAGGGGTCTCATAAAGGTCTCGGACGTCAAGGTTGGTGACGTGTTCCGCGAGGGTTGCACCGTCACTGCCACAATGCGGTGTATCGCAGCTGGCGTCCCCCTGTATACCTATGAGGGAGTGGTCGTCTCGGGCGAACACCTTGTTCTGGAAGACGGTAAGTGGATCTATGTAGAACACTCGCCGAAATCTATTCCTTATCTGGGTCCGACCCCCGAGCTTATTTACTGCTTCAATACCACAGATCACCGAGTGCCGATTGGTCGGACTGTGTTCGCAGATTACGAAGAAATCGAGGAACCGCCGAATTACGAGGCTCTGGATCCGTCTGATAAAGTCACAACCGCACTGGGACATACCCCCCTAAGGTTTGCGTATCCTGGAATGCGAACATGGGATGGTGTTATCAAGGCGATCGTAAATCTTCCCGATGGAAAGATGCAGGTGTTCATGGGTAACCACGACGGAATGTTCATGCTAAACGGAACACGTATGGTTAGGGACTATCCGGACTCCCACGACCCAGCTGAACTTGCCAAGATCCAGGAACGTGTATTGGCTGAGCTCAACGGGAATAAAAATGTAGTCGGCTAATAACAATAGAAAACAATGAAGGACAAGACAAGCATTGTTCTCGCCGTAGGTGCAGCCGCGTTCGCCATCGCTGTCGTTGCTCGTTTTATGCTGACAGGGCACCTCACTCGTGAGACATTCATGCAGCAGGATATTGGTGCCCCGGTCAACCAGAACCAGGAGGGTGCGTATAGCGGAATTGATATTTCCAACGGAAATGCGTGGTCGCAGACGACTGCCCCTACGCCTCTCAAGGCGTACGAGGCTGCCAACGACAATGAGCTGTTTGCTTTCCAGAACTCAACGTTCAAGCCGGAATGCTGCCCGTCGAGCATTACCGCCGACACGGGCTGCCTGTGCCTCGGCGATAAGGATGAGAAGTCGTTGGCTTACCGTGGCGGAAACCGCGTGGCGTAAAGTAAACAAATCCATTTACATTCCCCTCGTATCTATAAACAAATGTCCTTTGAGGTTTCTAAGATTCTCAAAGAATGCTTGGATGATATGAAGACCGAGTTTCCTTCGCTTGCTTCAGTTCTGGATACGAACTACGCCGAGCCGATTGATTACCCCTCTGAAGTTGAGCGTTTCAAGACTTTGGTTCAGCCACACTTCATGGCAGCGATCAAGAAGGACGATGATCTCTTCAAGGAGCCGCGAGAGTTTCTCCGTGGCATTGACTTCGCCGAGCTGTACAATAACAAGGACGTTTCCGAGAAGCAGAAGGAATCTATTTGGAACTACATCCGCATGTTCCTGATGTCATCCTACCTCGGCTCGGATATCATGGAGACGGTCAAGGGGTTGTGGTCTAAGTTCACAGGCAAAGAGTCTACCGACGAAGTGGACAATATCCTCAAGGACGAGAGCACTCAGTCTGGACTCCACGATCTGCTAGAGACGCTGAAGGAGACACGGATCTTCAAGCTGGGAATGGAGGTCATGGAAAACCTGAACGTTGAGGCTCTCGGACTGGACTCCATTGATTTTACCGACATCCCTGCTCTTATGGAGATGGTGAAGAACCCCGAGCACCCGGTGACGAAGAAGGCGATCTCGTCGGTACAAAAAATCATTGAGCAGAAGATGCGGTCTGGCAGTTTGAAAAAGGAGGACTTTGTCCGTGAGATTGAGATGCTGAAGGAGAAGTTCAAGCACTCGATCGGAAAGCTGTTCAAGACGGAGTTTTTCGGAGAACCGGCGGATCGTCCTACCGCATCTGCCGCGGATCTCACGAGCAACCACCCCGAGGCTCGGCGGGCTCGGATGCTGGCTCGTCTGCAACGTAAGGTTGCAAAGAAGTAAACTAAAGTCTCCTTATCACAATAATGAGTCGGGAGACATTTTGGTTAGACGACCCCGCCAACCTTTTTACCAACTGGAGTCGGTTTCTTCCGACCAACGATATGACTGTCCCTGAAGCCTTGAATGCGGTCGTTCGGTTCACAATTTATTCGACCGTCCTCATCACGGTGATTACTCAGAAGACATGGTATCTTCTTCTGATACCCCTGGTGATGCTCGCGTCCGTGTTTCTTGTCAAGATGTTCCCCCGAACCCAGATTCTTAAGGAAACATTCTCCGCGGGCGGAGGCAGTGTTCGGTACGCGACGCCCACCCCTTCCAATCCTTTCATGAACGTGCTGTTCACCGATTATGTGGATAACCCTGAACGCCCGCCGGCTCCAGACGTGACAAGCGATGCAGTGAAGCAGAGTATCGAAGAAGCGTTTTCAAAGACCAGCGATTTGTTCATGGACACCTCGAACAAGTTTGGTTTGATGCAGTCTGCTCGCCAGTGGGTATCGCAGGCAGCCACCACGATTCCGAACGATCTGGAGGGATTCCAGAAGTTTCTGAACA
>Ga0316228_1000517_pt1 | contig 51528 bp, 49 predicted proteins | sample TBH18021metaG_FD_206005 | JGI IMG/M metagenome (GOLD analysis project Ga0316228, IMG submission 206005) | Freshwater microbial communities from Trout Bog Lake, Wisconsin, USA - TBH18021 | ecosystem: Environmental > Aquatic > Freshwater > Lake > Hypolimnion/Profundal zone | place: USA: Wisconsin... | reverse complement strand
CGATCACCGCCCACTGCTCATCCGAGAGCCAGAACAGATCCGCCACCGCCGCCTCCGCGCTGCAAACGGCAGCCTCGAATCATAAAACTACAGCCCACGCAACACCTTGATGCGGTTTTGACCCTAGGTGTGTTTGCGCCATAACAGCGGGTGGAAACGGCACGGCTTGTAAAGGCGTTCGACACAGACGTGTTGCGGATGACCGACCTGTTGGCACCTGCGCTTCGCGCGGGGCTCTTGGGCCTCATTCATCTACACGCCTATCGCTGGCGCGGGGCCGCGATCCGGCGAAAAATCAACAACTGACTTGAAGGAATACAGTCATGACCAAGGGTATCGAAGGCAAGGTCGTTCTCATTACCGGCGGCAGCACCGGCATCGGCGCGGAAACCGCGCGTCTTCTCGCGGAACGCGGCGCCAAGGTGGCCATCGCCGCGCGGCGCAAGGACAGGCTCGACGAGGTCGTCGCGGACATCGCCGCAGTTGGCGGCACGGCACGTAGCTACGCGCTGGACGTGACCGACAAATCGGCGGTCCAGTCCGTCGTCGCCGCAATCATTGCCGACTTCGGCCGCCTCGACGTGCTGATCAACAACGCCGGGCTGATGCCGATCCGTCCGATGGCCGAGGTCAACACCGACGAGTGGGACCAGATGATCGACGTCAATCTGAAGGGTACGCTCTACGGCATCGCGGCGGCCCTTCCCGGTTTTCTCGAGCAGGGCAGCGGTCACATCATCAACTTGAGCTCGGTTGCGGGCATCAAGGTCTTCGCACCGGGCGGCACGGTCTACTCCGGCACCAAGTTCGCCGTCAGCGCGATCAGCGAGGGCTTGCGCCAAGAGGTGGGGGAAAAGGTCCGGGTCACGTCAATCGAGCCTGGAGCTGTCGAAAGCGATTTGAAGTTCACGACCTCTGGAGCGGCTGCCGAGACGGTGCTGGACTTCTACAAGCAGGCCATCCCGGCGGCATCGGTGGCGCGTGCTATCGCGTTCGCTGTCGAACAACCTGATGACGTCGACGTCAACGCGATCGTCATCCGGCCGACCGCACAGCAGTTCTGATTTCGACGAGGAGGGGGGCCGCGTGTGCTCTGCCTCATGGGGAACCTACCGGCCCGCTCGTCCGTTACTTTGCCGAATAATATCTGTCCGTTTCACTTGAGGAGTCATTTATGCCCAAACTTGCCCTGTATGTACCACTGAAGGCCAAGCCCGGAAAAGAGCGCGATGTCGCCAATTTCTTGACCTCGGCATTGCCGCTCGTTCAAGCTGAGGCGGGCACTCTGACCTGGTATGCGATCGAGGAAGGTTCCGGTGCGTACGCGATCTTCGATACGTTCGACACAGAGGAGGATCGGCAGGCCCATCTTGACGGCAAGGTTGCCGCCGCACTGATGGACAAGGCAGAAGAACTGTTTTCTGAACCGCCGCAGATTCACAAGTTCACCCTGCTGGCCGCGAAATAGCGGAGCGGTCGGCACCCTAAGCTGCCGTTTGACTGCAGGGTAAAGCTCGTGTTTCTATCCGGAATGGATGGCCCGGCCGAATCGGGAAATGAATAAATGAATACGACAGGTCATCCGCGATAGTGGATGGCCTTGTCTTTTGCGCTTATCACACCTCTGAATTTACTGATAAGGCGCCGTTGATGTGTCGCGACGTAACGGCACCATTGGTTCGCGGGAAATTTTTGAGCACATCAATTTGGCGCGTTATTCGGCCGTTCTGGCCCAGTCATTCAGAAAACCGCCGTGAATCGATCCCAGGATGGATTTACAGGAAGGAACCTTTCAGGTAGCAGAAGAAGGTTTAGGAAACTGAGATCACTTGGAAGGGTGCGATGTCCTCCGCCGTTGCGATGGACCGGATCATCACCAAGTTCTCGATTTGATGGCGCGTTGAGAAGAGCTGCGAAAGGAAAAGATCCGCGAAAGCTGTCGTGTACAACGGGCCCAAAGATGTTTCTGTCAATACCATCGATGATCCCAAGATCGAAAAGCAGACCGATGTTATCATCCGGCTGACCACGACCAATATCTGCGGGTCGGACCTTCACATGTATGAGGGCCGTACCAGCTTTGAGAAGGGCAGGGTCTTCGGTCACGAAAACCTTGGCGAGGTCATCGAAGTCGGCGCTGCCGTAGATCGTATCAAGAAGGGCGATCGCGTGTGCATGCCGTTCAACGTCGGTTGCGGTTTCTGCGAAAATTGTGAACGCGGTTTGACGGGTTTTTGCCTCACGACCAACCCTGGAACCGCCGGCGCAGCGTATGGCTTTGCCGAGATGGGTGCGTGGCAAGGTGGTCAGGCCGAGTTGATGCGCGTTCCTTATGCGGACTTCAATTGTCTGAAGCTGCCTGAGGACGCTGAGGAGAAAGAGGATGACTATGTCATGCTCTCCGACATCTTCCCGACGGGTTGGCATGGCGTCGAACTGTCAGGTTTCCTGCCTGGCGAAAGCATCGCGATCTACGGCGCCGGTCCGGTCGGTTTAATGGCCGCGCACTCAGCCGAAATCCGCGGTGCCGCTCAGATCTTCGTGGTCGATTCTCACGATGACCGCCTGAAACTGGCCGAGGCGATGGGCGCTATTCCGATCGACATGCGCAAGGGCGATCCCGCCCAGCAGATCCTTGACGCGACCGGCGGCCTCGGGACCGACCGGGGGGTCGAGGCGGTCGGGTATCAGTGTTGCGATCGCCACGGCAAGGAGCGCAGCAATTACACGATGAACTGCCTCGTCAAAAGCACGAAGGCCACCGGCGGAATCGGCGTCGTCGGCGTGTTCATTGCGGAAGACCCGAACGCGCCCGACGATCTCCAGAAGGAAGGCAAGATGGCGTTCGACTTCGGCAACTTCTGGTTCAAGGGCCAGAAGATCGGCACCGGCCAGTGCAATGTAAAGCACTACAACCGGCGACTGATGAAGCTTATCGAGCAAAACCGGGCCAATCCTGCCCAAATCATCTCGCACCGACTGCCGCTTGATCAGGCACCAGACGCCTACAAGCATTTCGACGAGCGCGATGCTGGTTGGACGAAGGTCGTGCTCAAGCCGGGCACCTGACCTTAGTCTTCGACGGAATAGGAAATAAATTATGACTTTGGAAGGCAAATCAGTTGCCATTCTGATCGCACCCCGCGGGACGGAAGAACCAGAATTCTCGAAGCCCAAGCAAGCTGTCGAGGACGCTGGTGGCAAAGTGACCGTGGTCAGTTTTGAACCGGGCAAGGCTCGCACAGTCAATAGCGATCTTGACGAGGGCGGCAGCTATACTATCGACAAGACGTTTTCCGAGGTCAAAGCCGACGATTTCGACGGACTTGTTGTGCCCGGAGGGACTGTCGGTGCCGACAAGCTGCGCGGCAGCGTCGAGGCAATTGGTTTCATCCGAGCTTTCTTCGATCAGAAAAAACCTGTTGCGGCTATATGCCATGCACCCTGGACATTGATCGAGGCGGGCGTGCTTAAGGGTCGCACCTTGACGTCCTACCCGACGCTGAAGGTCGATATCGAGAACGCCGGCGGTGCATGGACCAATGAGGAAGTCGTGGTCGACAACGGCCTTGTTACCAGCCGCGATCCTAATGATTTGCCCGCCTTCTGTGCCAAACTCGTTGAGGAAATCGCAAAAGGTGTGGGCGCAGCGCTCGCAGCAGGGAATTAAGAGCGCCTAACGGAATGGGCACGGATTGCGTGGGCGGGCGTTGGTGGTGATGGCTCGTCCGCTTCTACCCGATGATCTCTGGACCGAGATTGCGCCGCTTCTGCCGCCGCCCCGCCCACGTCCAAAAGGCGGCCGTCGGCCGATCGAGAACCGAGCTGCGTTGACCGGCATTCTGTTCGTGCTGCGCTCAGGCGTTCCGTGGGAGATGCTGCCAGCGGAGATGGGCTGCGGCTGCGGGATGAGTTGCTGGCGCCGCTTACGGGACTGGCAGGCGGCCGGCGTGTGGGCGCGCCTGCATCAAGTGCTCTTGGAGCGCCTGCACGGGGCGGGTCAGATCGACTGGAGCCGAGCGAGCCTGGACAGCGCCTCTGTCCCGGCCAAAAAAGGGGCTCTGCCACCGGCCCGAACCCGACGGACCGGGGCAAGGCGGGCACGAAGCGCCACCTCGTCACCGACGCGCGCGGTACGCCGCTCGGCGTCTGCCTGAGTGGGGCCAACCGGCACGACAGCGTGATGATGGCACCGACCCTCGATGCCATCCCACCCGTGCGCAACGGTCGGCGGGGCCGGCCGCGACACCGCCCGGACAAACTGCACGCCGACAAAGCCTACGACGCTCGACCGCGCCGACACGAGTGCCGGGCACGTGGGATTGTACCGCGCATCGCACGCCGCAGCATCGAGAGCAGCGAGAGACTGGGCCGGCACCGATGGGTGGTGGAGCGCACGCACGCTTGGTTCAATCGCTTCCGGCGCTTGCCGGTCCGCTACGAGCGACGCGCCGACATCTACGAGGCCTTCACCAGCCTCGCGGCCAGCCTCATCACACTCAACCAGATCAAACGGTTCTGTTAGGCGCTCTAACATTACAGTTGCGAGCTAAGGCTCCTATCTGAGAGGTTTTGGATGGGAGAGCGCGATGCGTTCATCCTCGCTTGAGTCCACGCTGGAGCTCTGGTCCACGACGCTGCGGCAGACCAAGCAGCGCATTCGCCCGCTGTTTACCGCCCCGAGCGTCGCCGCCTCCGCCAACGCCTTCCTGGACGGCCTGCTCGGGGGTGAGCGGCGCAAGACCGGCTGGATGCGGGCTGAGGCCGCCGGTGACCCGGGTCCCTGGCGTCAGCAGGCCATCCTCGGTCGCACGCACTGGGATGCAGAGGCGCTGCGCGATGTCGTGCGCGACTGCGTCGTCGAGACGCTCGCTTCGCCCGACGCGGTTCTCGTGGTCGACGAGACCGGCTTTCTCAAACAGGGCAAAGCCTCGTGCGGTGTGGGCCGGCAGTACACAGGCTCGGCCGGTAAGATCACCAACTGCCAGATCGGGGTGTTGGCCGCCTACGTCTCGGATCAGGGCCACGCCTTCATCGACCGTCGCCTGTACCTGCCCAAAGCCTGGACCGGGGATCCAGCCCGAAGGCAAGCGGCGCATGTGCCCGAGGCGATCACGTTTGCCACCAAGCCGCAGCTGGCGCTGACCATGATCGAGCGGGCCATCCAGGCAGAGGTGCCGTTCGCGTGGGTAGCGGCCGACAGCATCTACGGCGTGGGCGAGATCGAGATGGCGCTGCGGCGGGCCTATAAGGGCTACGTGCTCGGCGTCACCGGTCAGCATCACTTCTGGTCCTGGGACGCAAACCTCGACGTTGCGGGCACCGCCGCGGAGATCGCCAAGGGCATCCCCGACCAGGACTGGCTGCGCCTCTCGGCTGGAGCTGGCAGCAAGGGACCGCGCCTGTACGACTGGGCCTATCTGCCGCTGGCCACGCTCCGGGCCGATGCTCTCGACGCCGCGCTCGATCAGAGCTTGTGGACACGCGGCCTGCTGGTGCGGCGCGGCCTGTCGGATGGGGCGCTCGCCTACTTCACCACCTGGTGCCCGGCCGGCACGCCGGTCGAGAAGCTGGTGATAGTAGAGGGCCGCCGCTGGGCGATCGAGGACGCGTTCGAGACTGCCAAGACGGAACTCGGATTGGCCCACAACGAGAGCCGTTCGTGGCACGGCTGGCACCGGCATGTCAGCTTGGTGATGCTCGCCTTCGCGATGCTGGCGCGGGTGCGCCGGCTGGCCAACGGGCCGCCCCCAAAAACGACGCTCATCGCCAAGCTCGCAGGTGCCGTGGTCCATTCAGGAGATCCGGCGCGTGGCGATGCGGCTGGCGCAGCGCCGCATTGAGCCCGCCTTCGTGCTCGCCTGGTCAGCTTGGCGGCGCGCCCACCAAGCTGCCGCTCAGCAAGCGCATCGCAGAAGTAGAATGCAACTGTAATGCTAAGCTCGACTTTGGCCAATCGGATGGGCGGTTTGGCGGCAGGTGACGAAGCGGGCATGACGGGTAGGCTCGGTGTGTCCCGACCAAGAGACACCCAATGCCTGATCTGCCCGCCCGCTTCGCCGAGCTCATCCTGGCGTTCGCGCCACTGTTCGTCCACCGCTCGTGGCGACACGCGCAACTGCTGCTGATCGGTGCGATCCTGACCCCGGGGCGGCGCACGGTGGCGAGTGCCCTGCGCATCATGGGTCGCGCGCAGGATCGGCGGTTCGTGAACGTTCACCGCATCCTCAACCGCGCCGCGTGGAGCCCGCGTGCTGGCGGCCGTATCCTGCTCGGGCTGCTGATCGCCGCTTTCGCTCCACGCGGTCCCGTCGTCTTGGCTCTCGACGACACGATCGAGCGCCGCCGCGGCAAGCGGATCGCGGCCAAGGGCATCTACCGCGATCCGGTTCGCTCCTCCGACAGCCATTTCGTCAAGGCGAGCGGCCTGCGTTGGATGAGCCTGATGCTGCTGGCCCCAATCCCCTGGGCGGGGCGCATCTGGGCGCTGCCGTTCTTGACCGCGCTCGTGCCGTCCGAACGCGCCTGCCGGGAGCGGGGCCGCCGGCACAAGCCTCTGCTCGATGTCGGGCGTCAACTCGCCCTCCAAGCGCGGCGCTGGCTGCCGGGCCGCGATCTCGTGCTGGTCGGCGACGGCGGCTTCTCCGCCCTGCTGTTCCTCGACGCGATGCGCCACGCCCGCATCACGGCGATCACCCGCCTACGGCTCGACGCGGCCCTCTACGAACCCGCTCCGCCCCGGCCGCCCGGCACAATCGGGCGCCCACGCACGAAAGGCGCACGCCTGCCTACACTCGCCGCGAGCCTCGTGGCGAAGGACACGCGCTGGCATGCGGTCGTGGTGTCGGGCTGGTACGGGTCAGCCCAGCGCGGCATCGAGGTCGCCTCCGGCACCGCAGTGTGGCGGCACGGCGGGATGCCGGTCGTGCCAATCCGCTGGGTGCTCGTGCGTGATCCCGCCCACCGCTTCGAGGCCCAAGCCCTGCTCTGCACCGACCTCGCCTGCGACCCAACCCAGATCGTGTCGTGGTTCGTCCGCCGTTGGAGTGTCGAGGTCACCTTCCAGGAAGTGCGCGCCCATCTCGGCGTCGAGACGCAGCGGCAGTGGTCCGATACGGCGATTGCCCGCACCACGCCCTGCCTGCTCGCCCTGTTCTCGATTGTCACGCTGCTGGCTGCGCAGCTCCCGGGCCGCCAACGGCAACGGATCGCGGCCGCCGCGTGGTACCCCAAACCGCGCCCGACCTTCGCCGATGCTCTGGCCGCCGTGCGCTATGCGATCTGGCGCGAGCGGACTTTGGCAACATCACCGCGCCGATGCGCCCGAACAAAACCCCGCTTCCGTTTGCCAGCGCCCTGGGCCTATGCCCTCTGCCACGCCGCATGAATGGCCAAAGTCGAGCTAAGACGGGGCGTTTCGACGAACCATGTGAGGGCCCTCTCCCTGGAGAAGGTCCGCACAAAGCAAGCGTGGAGGATGGCCAGCGATTGGCCGTCCGCCACGCCGCGTATCACACGAACACGGCGCACCTGACGGGCACTCAAACCCTAAGCCGCGTCAACCGCGGTGACACATCGCCGGCTCCCGCTTCCAGATTCGACCAATTCCAACGTGTGGTTGAGATGCACCTGATCGAACGTGCGTTCGGCCAGATTTACGACCTACAGCGCCGCCTTGAGATAGCGGGCGGTGAGACTGCCTTCCGCTTCCGCAACGACGCCAGGGACGCCGCTGGCAACGATACGGCCCCCATCTTCCCCGGCCCCCGGTCCCAGGTCGATGATCCAGTCCGCCTGTGTGATGGCGCGCATGTCATGTTCGACGACTACGACGGTATTGCCGGCGTCTACGAGGCCCTGCAGGTGTTGCATCAGCCGGTCGCCATCGGAGGGGTGAAGCCCCGAAGTTGGCTCGTCGAGGATGTAGATCGTGTTGCCGCGTTGAGCGCGTTGCAGTTCAGTCGCCAGCTTGATGCGCTGCGCCTCCCCGCCAGACAGCTCGGTCGCCGGCTGACCGAGCCTCAGATAGCCAAGACCGATCTCCCGCAACACGTCGAGGGAGCGCATCACAGATGCCTCGCCAGCGAAGAAATCGCACGCATCGTCGACCGTCAGTTCGAGCACCTGGGCGATATTGCGCCCGTTCCATTCGACTTCGAGCGTTTGCGGGTTGTAGCGAGAGCCATGACAGGTCGAGCACGGGGCAAAAACGCTCGGCAGGAACAGCAGCTCCACCATGACGTATCCCTCGCCCTCGCATACAGGGCAGCGGCCTTGCGCGACGTTGAACGAGAACCTTCCCGGGCTGTAGTGCCGCCGGCGGGCGAGCGGCGTATCAGCGAAGATCCGTCGCACATGGTCGAACATGCCGCTGTAGGTGGATAGGTTCGAGCGCGGCGTGCGGCCGATCGGTTTCTGATCGACCCGCACCAGCCTGCGAACATGCTCCATGCCTGCGACAATGCGTCCTTCAGTGTCGTTCTGCGCAACATCGAGCAGCGGATCGATATCCTCCTCCTCGGCCACGGGGGAGCCGCCGAGGTGTTCCGTGACGAGCTCGGGCAGCGCCTGACTGACAAGACTGGATTTGCCCGATCCCGAAACGCCGGTGACAGCGGTGAAGCAGCCGATGGGAAACTCGACGTCGAGACCATGGAGATTGTTCCGCCTGATCCCTTCCAGGCGTAGCCATGCCTTGGGATCGCGCGGTGTGCGCTCACTGCGGAGCGGCTCTGCGAACAGGTAGCGGCGGGTGATCGAAGTCTCGACGTCGGCAAGCCCCTCTATCGGCCCGCTGTAGAGGACTTCACCGCCCTTTTCCCCGGCTCCTGGCCCGACATCGACGAGCCATTCCGCGCGGCGGATCACGTCGAGATCATGTTCGACGACGAACAGGGAGTTGCCCGCCGCTTTGAGACGCTTGAGGATGGTGAGCAAGGCTTCGCCATCTGCCGGGTGCAACCCTGCCGAAGGCTCGTCAAGCACATAGACCACGCCGAAAAGCTGTGACGACAATTGCGTGGCAAGCCGCAAGCGCTGCAGCTCTCCGGAGGAGAGCGTCGGCGTGCTGCGGTCGAGCGAAATGTAGCCAAGGCCAAGATCGATCAGCGGCTCTAGCCGCTCGATCAATTCGCAGGCAAGGCGTTGGGCGGCGATCCGCTTCTCGTCGGAGAGATTGGGCGTGCGGCGTACGTCGGGCGCGCTCTTGTGCGCAGAGCCGCCCGCCGCAACCCGTTGTTCGACCGCTGCATCGCGGGCCGCTTTTTCCAGAACATGGCCCTTTGAGGGGGCGGAGACCGCCCCATACGCGCCATGCGCGACGGGCATCAGCAAGTCCTTCAGCTTGAGCATCGTCAGGTCGCCGAGCTCGGCAATGTCGAGGCCGGCGAATTTGACCGACAGGGCTTCGCGCTTCAGGCGCTTGCCGTCGCAGGTCGGACAATCGCGGCCGATGATATATTGCGAGACGCGCTTCTTCATCAGCGCGCTTTTAGTGTTGGCGAAGGTTTCCAGCACATAGCGGCGCGCGCCGGTGAAGGTGCCCTGGTAGCTCGGCTCCATGCGGCGCTTGCGCGCCGTCCGGGTCTGTTCGGGCGTCAGGCCCGCATAGACCGGCACCGTGGGCGCCTCTTCAGTGAAGAGGATCCAGTCGCGATCCTTTTTCCGCAGGTCGCGCCACGGCGTATCGACGTCATAGCCGAGCGAAACGAGGATATCGCGCAGGTTCTGGCCATGCCAGGCGGCCGGCCAGGCGGCGATCGCTCGATCGCGAATGGTGAGGCTGTCGTCAGGAACCATCGTCTCTTCGGTCGCGTCATATACGCGGCCGATGCCGTGGCAGGTCGCGCAGGCCCCCGCGACCGTGTTGGGGGAGAAATCCTCCGCATAGAGCATGGGTTGATGGCGCGGATATTCGCCGACGCGCGAATAGAGCATCCGCACCAGGCTGGAGAGCGTCGTCACGCTGCCGACCGAGGATCGCGCGTTGGCCGAGCCGCGCTGCTGCTGCAACGCGACCGCAGGCGGCAAACCGTCGATCGCGTCGACCTCCGGCACGCCGGCTTGGTCGATCAGGCGACGGGCATAGGGCGCAACCGATTCCAGATAACGCCGCTGGGCTTCGGCATAAAGGGTGCCGAACGCGAGCGATGACTTGCCCGAGCCCGATATGCCGGTGAACACCACGAAGGCGTCGCGCGGTACATCGACGTCAATATTTTTGAGGTTATTCTGGCGCGCGCCGCGAACCTGCACGCAAGCGGGCGGCCCCGTATGCCCATGATCGGTGGCCGGCGTCGTCGCGTGAATATCCTTGCTCTTCAATTCAGTCTTCCTGCCCTATACGCCCGTGCGGCCCGTGGTTCATCACAGTCGGGTAACAGATGAATGCATTTCCGACTCAATACATCCAACGGCCAGGCTGGCCCGATGTTCGGCGCCTTTGAAATATTTTTCCAGCATTAGACAAAGGTTACGACAAAACCATTTTTCCCGTTGGCTCGCGCGACGAGGCCACACACACTCCGCTGGTAAGCGGCTGGGCCAGGCGGCCCTGGTCCGTGCCGCTATCGGCATGTAACGACCGCACTTCGGCGCTTGTTACCGCATCGCGACGCGTTGCCCATTTGCCAGAGCGCGCTTCATCATGGCCGGGGTCGGGCCATGATGACGGCCGAGTTGTCGATCCGAGCGCCTCGCGCCGCTTCGGATCGGCGGGTCAGTAGTGAATGACCGTGCGGATCGACTTGCCTTCGTGCATCTGTGCGAAGGCCTTGTAAAGGGCGGACCAATTCCAGGCCGCCGTGGCGGAGCAAAACCAGGCCACCGCCGATCCTCACGACCCCGAGACGGGCGAGATCCCGCCGGCCTGACCCTTACGATCGGCGACGAACGAAGAAGGGGCCCGATCGGGCCCCTTCTTCGTTCAGGCTGCACGTTGCCAGTGGCCTGATTTTGCTCCGCCACGGCGGCCTGGAATTGGTCCGCCCTTTACAGTCAAAGTTCGACGCCGATCTGGAGTGGGCCCCTGGAGGTGGACGGATTAGATAAGGCTGATTGACCGGATGGCCGGGTCTTCGGAGGATGAAGACCATGGCACGACACCGTTCCCACAGCGTCGCGTTCAAGCGTCAGGTCGCGCAGGAGTACCTGTCCGGCGAGACGCTGCACGGCTTGGCCAAGCGCCACGATCTCTCGCGCAACCTCGTGCGCCTCTGGGTGCAGAAGTACGAGACGGGCGCGTTCGACGACGACGCGGCCGCCGCCGACACGATCCAGGCCTATGAGGCTCGCATCGCCGCGCTCGAACGGCTCGTCGGGCGGCAAGCGCTTGAACTTGAGTTTTTAAAGGGGGCTCTGCGCAACGGACCGCTGCCGCGAAGCGGGCCTACGTCCGTGATCACCGGCCCGGCAGCCTCTCTGTCGCCGCGGGATGCCGGCTGATGGATCTGGCGCGTTCCACCTACTACGATGCCCCAACGCGGGCTGCCGACGACACCGCCCTCGTCGAGGCCATGGCCGCGGTCTGCGACGCGTTCGAGGCCTACGGCTGGCGCCGCGTCCAGGCGGCCCTGCGCCAGCAGGGCTGGCGGGTGAACCATAAGAAGGTCCGCCGCCTCATGCGGGAGCACGACCTGCAACCGCGCGTCCGGCGCCGCTACGTCACGACCACCGACAGCGATCACGACAGCCCGATCTTCCCGAACCTAGCCCGGGACATCGTGCCGGACGGGCCTGACCAGCTCTGGGTCGCGGATCTGACCTACGTCGCGGTGACGGGCGGCTTCGTCTACGTCGCGATCATCCTGGATGCCTGGTCGCGGCGAGTGGTCGGCTACGCGCTCGGCCGGTCGATCGACGCCCGCCTGACCATCGCGGCTCTGCGCGCGGCGATCGAGCGGCGTCGGCCGGCGCCAGGACTGACCCACCACACGGACCGCGGCAGTCAATACGCTGCCGAGGCGTATCGAAAGGTGCTGGCCGAGCATGGTCTCATCGGCTCGATGGGCCGGCGCGGCAATCCCTACGACAACGCCAAGGCCGAGAGCTTCATGAAGACGCTCAAGGTCGAGGGGGTATACCCGATGGCGTTCGAGACCTTCGCCGATGTGGCGGCTGAACTGCCGCGCTTCATCGAAGAGGTCTACAATACCAAACGGCTGCACTCCGCGCTCGGTTATCTGAGCCCCGTGCAGTTCGAGAAGCAACACGCCCGGCAGACGGTCAAAACCGCCGCCTGATCGTGCCCACCGTCAGGGGCCCACTCCAATCCAGGGTCAATGTTCAACGCTGTTTGACACTCACAAGGAAGATCACGGCCGCCACAACACTCTGGCAGTAAAAACCAGATCGGGGCATGTGCAGAAAACGATCGTTTTCCCAACAAAGCGCGGGCCATGCATGTTAGGCCCATTAAAGCGGCTGCAATCCTGTCGGAAAACCGCGTCAGCTATTCAAGCGTCGGCAAAACGTGACCCTCAGAGGCCGAAAGCGAGAATGCTGCAAGGTCCGGTTTGGGGCCTCGCGCAGCCGAAACCAGCCATTCCGCCTACGGCCACATCCGGTCGCGCAAGGACGCTGAGCAACGGCTTTGCAGCCATCAGCCTAAAACGCAGAGATTGTGACTCCCTACACCGACCACGATCCGCTGGCGATTAAACTGCCTGTGCTGCCAGCTGGGCTTGTTGCTCGCGCTGCCGCTGCTTGGTGGCCCTGATGGCTGCGATACGTTTGGCCTTGTGCTCCTCACTTTGCGTCACACCGAGGCGCGCCTCGCGGATGGCCTGCTTGTGAGTGTCTGAGAGCGGCTTACCCCGTTTGGCATCGCCAATTTTTAGCTTGGCCGCTTCCGTGTGCGTGTCGCCGGCCTTGAGATAAAAGCGGTGTTTGCTCGAGTTTCGCTGGAGGATGCGCGCCGTCGTACAGTTCATCTCGCCCGCTTCTCGAGCTTCTTTGCTCGTCCAGCTGAGAACCCATCCCCTGTCCGGATGACGCATCCGCCTAGTGAGCTTACCGGTTTCAATCAACTTGTCGACCTCCTTAAGCCGCCTAAGCCCCCATAGATCTACATAGTCGGAAAAAGATAGAGCGAATATCTTTCCTCTGTTAGTTTGGTATGCCTGGCGGCCTCTATAATGCTTTTCGAGCCAATCCTTGGTGGCACCCTTAGTTTCGAGCCATGTCATGATCTGCTGATTCATCTTTTATTCCTTTTTGTTGGCCTCATACGGGTATACGACACCGGCACGGCGTTCGTCGATATTTATGTCACATAGGAAAGAACATAATATATCATCCGACTGACATTACATCATTGGCTAACGACATAAGAAAGAACAATCTCTCTATATAGAGAGATTGCTCGTCCTCAGGACGTTATTCAACGAAGTACTATCAGGCGTTGTCCGCGACGTTTCGCGTCGTGTCTGGCTCTTCAAGCCAGCCACTCGCGACAACGTCGTGGACGGGCTTTTCGCCCCTGCTGCTTACGCAGCCATCTGTCGATGGCTGCTCATGGCGCCACTTCGCTATCGCTCCGTGGAGAGCGCCATGAGCGGACTTCCAGTCTACCCATTTGATGTTGTGGGTTATTGGCTTTGGGAGAGGGTGCCGCGGCTAGGCAGGCGACTGCGGTCGCGCCAAAGAGTGCGAAATCCCGATTTTTTCGACTGCATTTGCAAGGACTTACAACTGCGATTTTCCTAGGATAGTACTACGACACTCTGACGGCCAAATTAGTTAGGACGCGCTGCGGTCGCTCGTTAATACACGTCGACAGACTGACTAATTCAGGCGGGCATCTGATACAGTCTTCGGTTGAACGGTAGGATCACGGCAGTAGCGTTCCGGATATGGGAGCTGATCGAGCTCACATGAAGGAGACGCAGATGTCCGTGCTGAAGACGCTTAAGCTGAGCACCGCCGCGCCAGCCGTATCCGCCAATGACCCACTTGCCCGCGCCCGGGAAAAGCTGCTCGGTCAGCTCGCCGAGCAGCGGAGCATGGTGAGTGCCACCCTCGAGGGCCGGCTCTACGATCCGCCCAAGGTGGCGGCCCTGCGCAAGGACGCGTCGGGTCAGCGCGTGCGGGTGGAGGTGAACCGGCGCGTGCGCAAGGGCTGGTTCCAGGACGAGGCCGGCACCGTGCACTTCATCATGCGCGTGGGTGGCAAGCCGATGGAGCTGCAGCCGGGCAAGGCGGCGATCAGCATCGGCAGCCTGGACAAGCTGCCCGCCACCATCGACGCGCTGATCACCGCAGTGCGTGCCGGGGAGTTAGATCCGCAGATCAAGGAGGCCGCAGCTGCCCGCGGTTTGATGATGTCCGAACGCCGCAAACCGAAGGCGGCCTGAGTGCCCCGAACCTACTGCTGGCGAGCAGCGGTGATCCTACTGCTCGTCACCTCTACATTTGCCGTCCTCGCAACCCCGCAGACCTGGCCCCAGAGGCTCACCGGCATGCGCCAGTGCTACGCGGCACGGCAGATCTTCATGGAGGCCGCCGGGGATGCATCCTCCCTGTTGTGGTGGGCCTCCTCGGATAACCATCGCGACGGCTTCCTCAACCCCTCAGTGGTGATCGAGGCGCGTCAGCGCGTTCAGGAGATGATCGCTGCCGCCGATTGGCGCTTTACCAAGTTGGCCGCCCGCGAGGATGGTGATCCCGTTCAGTGTCGCGCGCACGCACAGGATGCGGGTTCGCGCATCATCGACTTCACGCACAGCATTCTTGCAGGGCAAGCGGTGACAGCACACGCTTCTGCGCAGCGGTCCCAACGTCCGCTTACGCTTCAGCAAGCGCCCAGGATGCCTCAGGACCGCCGACGCTGAGACACGCGCACTCCGGTCGTTCCATTCTAACGGCAGCAGCTGGATGAACGTCTTACCTCTCCAGACAGCAAAAAGGTAGGAAGCATGACCTCACCGGACAGCACTGCAGACCTGAACAGCATTTCCGCGGAATTTTCGCCTGCATCCAGAATGGCTTAGCAGGGCGACCGCCTTGGGGTCCCGGACGGTGACGCGATCCCGCCCCTACCGGACCTCGTCAGAAACGCCGCAACGGGCTGACCGCCCGGCAATCTGCCCCGGTTACGGCGGTACTGTGCGCGGCGATCAGTGCGCTGACCCGGAGGGACTGGCGAGCTGGATGCAGTCGGGCAAGGCGGCGATCAGCATCGGCAGCCTGGACAAGCTGCCCGCCACCATCGACGCGCTGATCACCGCAGTGCGCCGGGGTGAGCTTGATCCGCAGATCAAGGAAGCGGCTGCTGCTCGCTGGCTGATGATGGCCGTGCGCGGGAAGAAGGCCGCCTGATCTCCCCGGCCATGACGGCCGTTGCATGCCGCTACGCCGTGGCCGGACAAACTTTTTAGTCCGTACTAAGACTGTTCGAGATCCATGCGGCAGACGGCGCTGGTGTCGTCGGGTCAAATTCCGAGATTCCGCAAATTTTCTAAGTGCGGCAGCAAGAGCTTAGCGGTCAGATCCGCCACAAGGCTGTCAATGTGCAGGCCCGGGCGGTTTGGCCACCTGCACATCGAACCGCACCGCTCGATCGAACAGTGGGGCTTTTCGGTACTGCCGATCGCGCTGCCAGGTCGGGGCGTTCGGGTCGCCGATCATGCGCATCTCCAACAGGCCGAACCAGCTGAGCGGGCGCAGCACGCGGCTCTCGAAGGCGTACGCCGGGAAGTCCGGGTGCCCTTCGTCGAGCGCTGGCTCCCACACCGTGCACGTCCGCATCAGCTCCTTGGGCAGGAACCACCCTTCCCCCGCCACGGACAGGCACCACAGCACAATGCCAACGTGGTTCTGCGGCCACACCTCGAATGGCACGCGGTCGAAATAGCTGAGGTTGACCTGCCAGAAGATGGTCGCAAAGAGTCTCGCGAACAGCTCGGCGGCTGCCTCAGGCTCGGCGAGCGCACCGCCGACCTTGCTCGCCAGCAGCCGCTTGTCGCGCTTTCGCAGCAGTTTGGCAGTCTGCCCGGTCAGCCGAGTGAGCTCGATGGGCAAGACGTCGGCCTCGTTGAGCACCTTGTTCATGGCGAGCGCGTTGGCTTTGTCGTAGCCCGGCCAGCTCATGGCGTCGAAGAGCGTGCGCACGTCGGCCCGGCTGAGTGCGCCAGTGGCAGTCAGCGTGAGGCCATTGTTTGCCCGGGCCCGCTGGATCATGAGCCGAGTGGTCGTGAGCAGCGGGGCGTCGACAACGCTGGTGTCGTCGAGGTCCGAGGCGAGGGTAATCCCCCGCGGCAAGATTTGGCCGCGACCCAGCAGCAGTGCGTCCAAGCTGAGCGGGGACAGCATCGCCCAGATGGGCAGGTCGGCCAGCGTCATCATGGCCTGCATCATCTCACCGGAAATCGGCTTGCGGCCAGTGCCGCCTCCGCACATTTAGAGCGCCGTCCTGCGCCGGCGCGGTGGCCCACGCTGCTTGGACGCCGCGGGAGCTACCTCGGCGGTCCTGGGGCTTCCTGCACGAGGGATGACATCCCCTCCCCTCGAAGGAGGAGGCGCCGATTGTGCTGTGGATGTGTCTCACGAGCGCCGCCGTCTGTGTCATCGGCGCCTGGTGCGCCGAGCTCGATCCGCTCTCACCGCACCTCTACAAGTGGATCCTCCCCGGCGCCCTCGCCTCCGCAGCCGGCATCCTCATGCTGGCGTTCGGGGACTTCGGCAGCGGTTTGCTCGTGCTGTTGATGGTTGGCGCACTCTCCCGCGAAGTACGACGCCGAGCTTCCGCTGGCCCGCGACATCAGGCTGAGCAATGCCTTTCGCCGCTTCACTACGAATGTACCCGGTCGTGTCCCTTGTGGTGGTGTAGCTCGCCGATAGCGAGGAAGCCCGTCCGCGCACCCTCCACAGCGCTGTAGCGGGCGGGGTTCCTCTCTGGATTTTCCATCTCGGCAACTCGCCCACGAGGGGATCGTCGCCGCCCGGTGCCGGCAAGAAGGCGCAGGTCGTGGGACAGCGTGCGTGACGTTCAACCGGCTTTGGCCATGCGCCAGATTAGGTACTGCTGGAGTTCAGCGGCCGCGCTGACACCCTGAGGCGTAGGCCCGATCGTCCGTTCGTCTTGAGCCAATTCCGATAACTTCGGCTTTGCAGCGTTGCTCAGACGCCTCTTCAGCTGCGCGGAATATCCACGACGCGCCAGCCATGCTGGAAGCCTCACTCCGTTTCGCATGATTCCGCCCTCTCGTTGCACCCGAAGTCGGGGCGATTCGGAGTCTCGCATCCAATCAAAACTGTAACCGTGCGCTCACGCACCCGAACACTAGGGATTTCGCTTCTGCCGCGCTTGCGAGTACTCAGATTGATCGTTCAAGTGTGCGGCAGCACCGGCGATGACCCCTGGCTCGACGGTGGCACGACGCTTGATGAGGATCTCGCGGTTCGGAGGCGCCAACGCTCGGGACGGGCGTCACCGCAAGCGCGGCTAGAATCCTTTCTCGTCTCTGACCGATCTCTTACTCACGTACGTTAGAAATCACTTATCAAACCGGTGGAAATTCGACATGACCGGACAATATTTCGAGAATGTCGCTTGACTAACATCCGCACTCCTCGCGTTTATTCCGAACGCTCTAAGGGAGTTAGAAATGGACGAAAGCACATCCGTTCTGGCCGCAGATAAATCCGCAATTGCTCAGCTCACGGCCGACATCGTTTCGGCATACGTGTCGAACAACTCGGTTCCGGTGGCTGAACTTCCGACGCTCCTGTCCGGTGTTCATGCTGCAATCGCCGGTCTGAACAGCGCACCTTCTTCCGCTGAGCCGAAGGTGGAGAAGCTGACCCCTGGGCAGATCCGGAAGTCGATCACGCCGGACGCGTTGATCAGCTTCCTTGACGGCAAGCCGTACAAGACGCTGAAGCGGCACCTAAGCGGCCACGGTCTGACGATCGAGCAGTACCGCGAACGCTTCGGGCTTCCGCGGGACTATCCGTCCACGGCGGCCAGCTACTCGGAGCAGCGCTCCAAGCTCGCGCTGGCGCTTGGTCTCGGCAACCAGCGTCGGGCTGCGGCACCAAAGGTGTCAGTGGTTGCAGAAAGCGTCGCCGAGGCGCCGGGGCGCTCGACCTTGATCACGTCGGCACCGAACCACGCGAGCAGCTGCGTGCAGGCGGGACCAGCCTGGACGTGGGTGAAGTCGATGATTTTGATGCCATCAAGCGGCTTGGTCATGGTGCGTGCTCCCCTTAAACTGTTTTCTTCTGGTCCGGCGACTGAGCCGCGCGGTTGATCTCGAGCCGGTGGTTCACAGCATCGACGGTCTCGTCAACCAACTCGTTTCTCATGCCGAGCTGCGAAGCGATCTTCTGAACGAGCAGATCTACCCGTTCAATATTCGGCGCTCCCGCAAACAAAGCGCGCGCAGCCGATGACGGTTTAGAAAGACCTTCTGCCGCCGCGGCGTACTTTCCGAAGGGTACGAGATCATCCGGAGAAGCGCCCAAGGTAACGCAGACCTGCTGGACCCAGGTGTAAATGGCTCGGGATGCAGGAATGTCCGAATGCACAGCGTCTCTGATCGATCGGGTCCCGTTTGCCAGCACACAGCGATAATTACCCGTCAACAACATCGCCCATTTCGCGGTCGGCACGAAAAGGGAGTCGTGAACCTTGAGCTTGACGGGGACCTCGAGGCTCTCCCCTCCGAGATCGAAACGAGCAGCCTCGATGTCCTTCTGGAGAGATCGCAGCATGGCCGTGTCCTCCGGACGTGAGAAGGCGGCCGCCTTGAAGTTTGTCGGCAACGTGACCTGAAGAACATTCAATCCGTCCTCCGGAGGTCTGAACGCCTGAGGGTCGGGACTGCACAACGTCATCATCCCGGGATCAAAAGCGTCCCATACCGACGACGAGACGAAACAATCATTCAACGCATCAGCATCAACGCCGGCCATCCTGCGCAGGAAGGTCTTTGGGGGCATATTCATGATCGACATCGTCGGGAGCCGCCGGGCGGCAATATCCAACATGAGTACGCGAAGACTTTCGGCGGAATACTGCGGCTCCTGCATGGCGAGAACGACCAGATCGGTCGTACTGATATTCACGCCGGACGGGCTCGAGCCGAGAATCGACCCACAGAGAACTTTTGACCTGACCTCGATCATTTTAGAACGACTTCGAATTGGGAACCGTACGACGGTTCCCAGGTCGTTGATCAATGCCGCCTCGTGCGGCAGGCAAACCACCGTCACTGCATGGCCCGCCATCGCCAACTTAGTGGCCAACAGCGAACCATAAGAGGCCCCGAGTACGAGAATGTTGTAATGATTGGCCATCTTATCCTCTCAACTAGCTAATAGTCCTATATGACCGACGCGACGTCCCCGCTGCCGGTCGGCGTCGAAGTCGCCGTGACTTCAAGAGCTTTGATTGATCAGGTTATCGGGACTATATTCCCTGCAGCCGAGGTGGCCGCGGGCCACCTGTCGCCCAATCAAGCAACTCTATAGTGTGCACGACGGGTATATCGGTGCCGAATCCCAGTTGGACCGCACAGCCGATGTTTCCAGTCGCGATCACTTGAGGATTGATCTTCTCGATGTTCGCGATCTTACGATCCCGCAGCTTGCCGGCTATTTCCGGCTGAAGAAGATTGTAGGTACCTGCGGATCCGCAACAGATATGACCTTCCGGAACGTCCCGAACGTCGAAGCCGGCCTCGCCGAGGAGAGCTTTGGGTTCAGTCCGGATCTGCTGCCCGTGCTGCATCGAGCAGGCGGAATGATAGGCGACCTTAATGCCGGTCGGAGCCACGAACTTCAGCTGGCCGCAGGACGCCAAAAACTCCGTGATATCCTTCGCGATGGTCGACACGCGCGCCGCCTTGCTGGCGTATTCCGGATCGTGCCGCAGCATGAATCCGTAATCCTTGATTGTGGTTCCGCATCCAGAGGCCGTGATGAGAATGGCCTCGAGTCCGCGCTCCATCTCCGAGATCCACGCATCGACATTGTTTCTGGCAAACCGCAGCGCGTCCTGTTCCCGGCCCAGATGATGAACTAAGGCCCCGCAGCAGCCCTCGCCAGCAACGTCGACGACCTCTATCTCGTGTCTCGCGAGCAATCTCTCAGCTGCTTCATTGTAGGAAGGTCGCAGTACCGGCTGCGCACACCCTTTCAGGATCGCGACGCGTCGTTGCGGCTTCACGGGCTTCTCGATCCGCTCGGCAGGTCTGGGAGGCCGGTCGGGGGCTAGCGCGACCATTGCCGCGAGTCGGTTCCCCACTTGCGGCAATTGCTTCAATACGCCGATGAGCGGGTATGCCGTGCGCGCCAGAGGGAGCAAAATCCGCATACGTGCCGGGAACGGAAGCACTTTTGCGAGCAACAGTCGCAAAAATCTGTCAGCCAGGGGGCGATCATAGTTCGTCTCGATATAGCTTCTCGCATGATCCACGAGGTGCATGTAATTAACGCCGGAGGGGCAGGTCGACATGCAGGAGAGGCAGGAAAGACAGCGATCGACATGCTTGACGACCTCGGCTGTAGGTTTCGCGTTTTCCTCCAGCATCGATTTGATTAGATAGATTCTCCCTCTCGGACTATCCAGTTCGTCGCCGAGCAGCAAGTAGGTCGGACATGTCGCGGTGCAAAACCCGCAATGGACGCACGTGCGCAGGACCTTCTCTGACGACTGCATCGCCGGGTCAATCAGTTGTCCTTTGACGAAATTGGTCTGCATGATCAGATCCGATCGTACATCTTAAAAGGGTTCAGGATATTCGATGGATCAAATGCTTTCTTTAAATTGTTTGTGATCGTCATGACTGGACCGGACAGGGGATGGAACACCGGAATTCGGCGCCTCAAGTCTTCGGGTGCTTTGATCAAGGTGGCGTGTCCGCCGACGGTGTCGACGGCAGAGCGTATCGGCCCAGAGTTGGCGTCAGGCCGCATCGGCAGTGCCAGCCACAGGAGGCCGCCCGACCAGTCGTAGAACCAGCGGGCGCCGGTTTGATTGCCGACGTTTGCTGCTTCGATCACTTCGACAGCCCGATCCGGCGGTAAAGAGATCCGCCAAACCACGTCGTCGGGACGCAGATTCAGAGGACCAAGTTCACGGATCGAGGTCCAGATGCTCATGGACGCGTCGGTATCAACGACCGAGCTTCCGCCGAACCCGGCGACGACCTTGCGCAGGCGCTCGGCTCTTGCCTCGACGGAAGCAGCAGATCCTTCGACCCTGATCAGCGTCTCGCTGGTTCCCCTCGACGAGGAGGGGACATGGGCTGCCGCGCTGACATCGTAGGGCGACCCCATTGCCGAGGTGAGAACATCGACGCCCTCCCGGTCGGAAAGTCCTTCCAGCCGTACGGTTGCCGTCGCCTTTGGGCAGGGAAGAACCTTGAACGTCACCTCCGTGATGAACCCCAGCGTGCCCCACGAACCCGCCACGAGCTTCACCAGATCGAGGCCGGTGACGTTCTTCATCACGCGGCCGCCGGTCTTAACGATCTCGCCACGGCCGTTGACGAAGCGGACCCCGAGAAGGCAATCGCGCGCGGCTCCGGAGGATATCCGTCGCGGCCCGGACAGATTCATGGCTGCGAGAGCACCGATCGTCGAGCCGCTCCGGCCGCCGTACAGGCCTTCAAAGGAAGGGGGTTCGAACGGCAGCTCCTGCCCGTGGCGGGCCAGCAAGGCCCGAACTTCCTCGACCGGGGTGCCCGAAAGGGCTCGGACGACGAGTTCGCTGGGCTCGTAGAGCGAGATGCCGCTCATCCCGGACGAGGACAAAACAGTCTCGGCCGATACCGGCCGGCCGGCCGACGACTTCGTGCCGCCGCCTTCTAGTCGCAGAGCGACCTCCATGGAAGCCGCGTCTCCGATGATGGCTGCGGCTTCCACCTCGCTGGAGGGCCTGTAAACCGTGCGGTCACTCATCTGACGGCGCTCTACGCGGTAATTCTATCGGTCAGCGGAAAAACCTTTGCCGGATTCAGAAGCCAATCCGGATCGAACGCTGCTCGGGCGCGCATCTGCTGATTGAGATCGGTTGCCGAATACTGGAATCGCATCAGATCGCGCTTCTCGATCCCTACGCCGTGCTCGCCGGTTAGGCATCCACCCACTTCGACACAGAGCTTGAGAAGCTCCTCGCCGGCTGCTTCGGCCTTCTCCATCTCACCTGGCTCGTTGATATTGAACAGGATGAGCGGGTGAAGATTCCCGTCCCCTGCATGAAACACATTCGCTACTCTCAATCCATAACTGGAAATGATCTCGCTCGTACGTCGCAGTACAAAGGGAAGCTGTGTCGTCGGGATCGTCCCGTCCATACAGATGTAGTCCGAAATGCGTCCCGTCGCCCCGAATGTCGCCTTTCGGCCCTTCCAGATAGCGTTCCGTTCGGACGAGTTCCGCGCGACGCGAATACTGCGGGGCCCGTGCTTGGATGCGCTGTCGATGATTTCGCGAAGCGTTGCGTCATTCTCCTCTTTGGTCCCTTCGACTTCGACGATGAGCATGGCTTCGACATCGAGCGGATAGCCGGCCTTTGCGTATTCTTCTGAGATTTGAATAGCGGTCCGGTCCATGTACTCGAGCGCCACCGGGATGATGCCCGCGGCAATGATCTCCGCGACCGCGGCGCCCGCTGCTTCCGCGGAATCGAAGCCCATCAGCGCCGCTTGGGCCTGTTCCGCCGCTCGAACGATGCGAACGGTGGCTTCGGTGACGATGCCGAGTTGGCCTTCGGATCCGCAAACCAGTCCCAAAAGATCGTATCCGGCTGCATCGAGGTGCTCGCCTCCGATATCCAGTATGGTTCCGTCGATAAGGACCATTCTGACGCCGAGCAGATTGTTGGTGGTTACGCCATACTTCAGGCAATGAGCTCCACCGGAATTCATACCGATATTTCCACCGATGCTGCAAGCTAGCTGGCTGGAAGGGTCGGGCGCATAAAAGAACCCGTTCGGACCAACAGCATCGCTGATCGAGAGGTTTGTAATCCCCGCCTGAACGAGTGCTGTTCTGTTTCGGTAGTTGACTGCGAGCATGCGGCTCATCTTGGACAGGCCGATCACGATCGCATCCTCCTGAGGGATCGCTCCGCCGGCCAAAGACGTACCGGCCCCTCGGGGGACGACCTTGACCCCGTTTCGATTGCAATAGGCCAGAACGGCAGACACTTCTTCCGTCGTGGTCGGCAGAGCGACGGCCAGTGGGACTCGGCGGTATGCCGTGAGTGCGTCGGTCTCGTACGCCTTCAGCTCTTCTTTCGTGTGGATGAGCGAGTCCTTGGGAAGCAGGACACCGATATCGCGAAGGATGTCGGGGCGACGATCGACGATTGTCTCGTCAGGGTTCGGGATTTTAATCACCACTTTACATCCGCCTCCGCAAGATTGTCTGGGAATTGCGCGGCACGTTTCATCTACTGTTAGGCGTTCCACATTATCCAGTCGACTTCGTCGTCCTTCAGCAGACGAACGGCCTTTCCAGGCGCTCCGAGGATGAGAGATCGATCCGGATACATCTTGCCTTCGGGCACGACGCTCCCTTCGCCGACGATGCTCGCGCGGCCGATCACCGCGGCGTTGAGGATCGTCGCGTTGATGCCGATCAGGCTGCCTTCTCCGATCTTGCATCCATGAACGACGGCGGAGTGCCCTATGGTGACATTCTCGCCGACATCAAGCGGGTGATCGATGTCGACGTGAAGTACCGCGCCGTCCTGGATGTTCGATCCGCTCCGAACGGTGATGTGATCGTTGTCGCCTCGAAGTACGGCGCTGGGCCAGACACTGACGCCCGACTCCAAACGTACTCGGCCGATCACCGTGGCATTCGGGGCCACATAGCAATTCGGATCGACGTTAGGGGCGATGTTTCCCATTCGATAGAGGGTCACCGGGTACTCCAAGTAGCATGCGGGCCTCGGACCCGGACGGGGCGCGTCGGGCGAGACGCGCCCCGGGCTGCCGTCGATCAGGCGTCGCCTTGCCGAATCGGGGAGGAGGGAATTACCGGGCTTGCTTTGACGAACAGTCGAGATATGGCGAAATCGAGAACCATGACAATCGCCGGCGTAGCAAATGCCACGTAGATATTGTCTATTCCAAAGGGATCGTTCAGCAGGTACCAGCCGGTAGTACTGAGGGCCGACGCGAGAAGGCCAATAGTAGCGCCGCGATTGCTCCCGAAGAGCGGCAAGTAGAATGCAAAGATCGCGACGACCGCGATCGAGAGTCTGAGGGCCCGCGTGAAGAACGACAGATGTAGAACTTCAGGGGCGAAGAAAACGAAGATCAACGGTACGAAGCCGATCGGGATCGACACCAAGCGGGACATCCGCAACTCGGATGCCGGGGACGGCTTGAAGATCGGAACATAGAAATCACGAACGATCAGAGCCGACGTGCCCAGCGCGATACTGCTTACGCCCACCAGCACCGACGCTACGAGGGAGACCGTCACAATTCCCGCCAAGTACGGGGACATATGGCTCAGGAATATCGGAAAGGCGAACAAGCTCTTCATCTCGGGGAAGAGGAACTTGGCAGAGACGCCGATCAGGCCGATCGCGATACTGATTGGGATGCAGAGAATTCCGGCGATGTATGTCGACTTCCTGACTTCCTCAGGGCCTTTGAGCGAAGAAATGGCCTGAACGATGTACTGAGTCGAAAAGATCGCGCCGATGTTCGCTACGGCCCAGGCCAGAATTGTCGTAAATCCGATTTTTCCGTCCCAGGTGAAATAATAGGACGGCATGGTGTCTATCATAGGTTTGACGCCACCCGTCATGTACAGCGCAACACCGGTGACGATCAAGACGCCAAAATATTTTATTGATGTGTGGACGACTGAAACGTAGGCCGCGCTCTTCAAGCCGCCGACCATGCAGTAGGCGGTACTCACCCCGGCGATGAGGAATGCCGCGACCGGCATCGAAAGATGGAGGACCTTGGATAGAGCGGCCGCTCCACTAACGTAGTAGGCTACGTTCACGAGCAGCAGAGCGTAAATCATGATTAGGGAAACGGTCAATTGAGTCGACCTGCCGTACCTTTTCGCGATAGCTGCCGATATCGTGTATTCTCCGGACGTATATAGCTTGCGGCCGAGGAAAACCCCGAAAAGGGGAAAGCCGATGGCCACGCTTAGCACCGCCCAGGATGCGGCCATTCCGGACTCGAAGGCGGCCTGCGCAGCACCAACCGTCGACTTCGGTCCGATGAATTCCGACATCAACAGGATGCCGATGACGACCGCCGGAACCGAGCGAGCTGCCATCATGAAATCGGAGTTGGTTTTCGATCGGAAGTAGAAGGTCAGGCCTGTGGTGATGGCCATGTAGATGACGACCATCGTAACGACGATGAATATACTTTGGGTGTCGGTAGCGTTCATTGCCCGTTCCCTCCCGGCAACACTATGCGGCCCTCTTCGAGCTTTCGCGTATTAGTGATTATGTGGACGTTTCGGCTCCGTGGGCAGTATCAAGTGCCCTTTATCTTATTTCACTAAGCGCTCTTCGGCGCTTTGTACTGGCTGAGGTTGGTTCGAGTGCCGTTGCATCCATCAAGGCCGGGGGGGGAAGCCCCCGACCTTGTGGGACGATTAGGAAGGATCGAAAAGTACTCCTGGATTGAGGATCGCGCGCGGATCGAAGATGTCCTTCGCGGCCTTCATAGCGGAGCAGAACAGCTCCGGACGCTCCTTGTCGTACCAGGGGCGATGATCGCGGCCGAGGGCGTGGTGATGCGTTACCGTCCCCCCGGCATCCACCATGGCGGTTTCGGCGATCTTCTTGATCGCCATGTACTGCTCGGGGATACGATCCTTGTCTCCATAGGCGAACCAAGTGAAGTAGGGAGCGGGTCCGTCGGGATAGATGTGGGTGAACCGGCAGGTCACGGATCCGGGTCGGCCGGTGACCTCTCTGATGGCCCGATGAGTCTCGGCCTTCACGTGCTCGCGAAGCTGCGCGAAGCGCTCCCACGTGATGCAGGTCTCCATCGTCTCACGCATCACGCCACGTGCAATGGCATATTCGCGGAGGTAGGGGCCGCGCAGGAACTTGTCGCGCCAGCTCTTCGCGCTCGAGTCGGCGTTTGCGTCTCCGCCTAACACGTCTGCATTCCAGGTGCCGCTGTGATCGCCACAGATTTCGAGCGCCCGGTTCATCCACACGTCGACGGGATGATCGGCCGACTCAAAGCCGAGCACGAGGATATCGTACGTCCCGTCGCTCGATCCGGTATAGGCGGCCTCTTCACGCTCCACGAGCCGAGCGCTCGCCGGGTAGAGATTTGCCTGCGAGATGACGCGCGTCGCCTCGACCGCCTTGTCGTAGTCCGTGAATCTGACACTGGCCATCTTGCGGTGCGTCGGACGCTTGTGCAGGCGAACCCAAGCCTCCGTGATGATGCCGAGGGCGCCTTCGGATCCGAGGAAGAGGCGATCCGGATTTGGGCCGGAGCCGGAAACGGGGAATCGCCGCGACTCGATGTTGCCGGCGGGTGTGACGACCTTCAGGCTTTGCACGTGGTCGTCGATCTGGGTGTAGACGGTCGCGTAGTGGCCGGCCGCCCGGGTGGCGATCCACCCGCCCAGCGATGAGAACTCCCAAGCCTGCAGGAAGAAGCGCATAGTCAAGCCGCTCGGCTTCAGTTGGCGCTCGAGGCTCGGCCCGAGCACGCCGGCCTGGATCCGCGCCGACTGGGAGGTTACGTCAATCTCCAGAACCCGGTCAAAATACTTCATGTCGACGGACACGGCTCCGCGATAGCGGTCGTGCGTCGGCGGATTGACGCCTCCGACGACGCTCGTACCGCCGCCGTAGGGGATCAGCGCCAGGCAGTCGTTTTCGCACCAGCGGTAGAGCTCGACGATGTCGTCTTCCGTGCGCGGATAGGCGACTGCATCCGGCGGGTTTCTAAACTCGCCGCGCACGGAATAGGCCACGTCGACCGTTCCGGCACCGTAGGTGTGGTAGAGACGCTCATACTTGTCCGCCGTACAGATTCGCTCGAGCGACGCGGGGATCCTGACTCTAGGATCGCGGATTTTGACGCTGTCGAGGGTCGGGAACGGACGAGCGCTGAAGTCTGTCACGCCGAGAAGGGTGGTCCATGCCTTCTCGAACTCGGAAACCTCCGCCTGCGAAACTACGTCGTCCTCGTAGCCCCAACCGAAAAACTTCCTGCGCTGATCATGCGTGCTGGCGCCCATGAACCTTGTCTCCCTACGCGCTTTTTTGAATGACAACGTTTGCAAGACACCTCAAAAAAAAAGCGAAACGCTTTGTTACACCGACACTTAGCGATCTTGCAAACGATGTTATGAACCATGATGCCGGAAATTCGGGCCAAGTCAATCACGAGGCGAACAATCCTGCTGGTCGCCAATGGTGATTTTTTTCGCCGCGCTCCCGGCTCCAAAGGTGTGATGGTTCGCACATAGGGAGGTTAGGAATGTTGCACGTAGAAGCACTTAGCGCGTAGCTGTAGCTGGTAGGGTTGAGCACCATTGCGCCGTTCAAGGACCGAAAAGCGTGGTCAAAAAAAAAATTAATCTGAAGCAAGTGGCGGCTTTGGCCGGCGTCTCGATTTCAACAGTGTCGCGGGCCGTTGCGAAGCCTGGCTCCCTTCACCCCGCAACCTTGAAAAAAGTTCAGGATGCCATCGCGTCGCTCGACTACGTGCCCTTTGCTCCCGCGCGTGTTCTGCGTTCGGGTCGGACGCTCGCGATCGGGATCGTCGCTCCCACCATCTTGAACGAGCTCTATGCCGTCGCAATCGACACCCTGGAGAACCAGTTCGAACGCCTCGGCTACACGGTTCTGCTGACCTGCCATCGGGGAGGGCACCTAGCGGAGATGCGCATAATGCGCGCGCTGATCGAACGCGGCGTCGATGGATTGGCGGTGATTGGTTCAAGCCACCATCACGACGTCTTCTCCCTCCTGCAGCGCCAGTCCGTGCCTTACGTTCTGATGTGGGCGACCGACCGTAGCGGCATCCATCCGACCGTGGGTTACGATCAGAAGCTCGCAATGACGAAGATCGCGGACCACCTCGTCGCTCTCGGGCATAAGAAGTTCGCGATCCTCCCCGGCCCTCTCGAAGGGCACAAGCTGTCCGAGGAGCGTCTGGCCGGAGCTCGTGAAGGGCTCGCCAACCACGGCATTCCTTCGGCCTCGCTCGAAGTTCTCGCCACCGCGTTCGAACCCGACATTGTCCGCAAGGCCACCCGGGAGCTCCTCGCCGCTCGGTCGGGCGTGACGGCCATCGTCGCCGGCAACGACATGATCGCCGCCGCGGCCGTGGCGGAGTGCCGACGCCAGGGGATCGATTGCCCGAAGCAGATCTCGATCACGGGGTTCGGCGACTGGGGCTTGGCGCGTCTCATGTCTCCCGCTCTGACCACCATCCATTCCGACGCCGTACGTATCGGACGCCTAACCTCCGAGAACCTTCTATCTCAGATGAAGGGCATCTCTATCGACACGCTGCAGATCGAGTTCGAACCGGAACTGGTCGTCAGGGAGAGCACCGGGCGAGCTGTCGAGCCGCTTCGGACGACGTGACACAGATCAGGTTCGGAAAGCTACAGCGGCTCGCCGGTCGGCTTTCCCAACAACATCTGCCAAGCTTCCACCGCCTGGGAGAGATGTTCGCTCATTCGCTGCTCGGCCTCATCGGATTGCATGTTCTCGATGGCGTTGAAGATCATGCAATGATCTTCATAGGCCCTGATTCCCCGTGATCGTTCGGAAAAATAGATGCGCCGACGTTGCCGCGACATCTCGTAGAAAGATTTAACAAGTCGCTGAAGGATACCGTTCTTAGTTGCGGCGAAAACCGCGAGATGGAAGGCCTCGTCTTCCACTTCGATCGTGTGTAGCGCGTCCAACCGCTCTCTCGTCTTGCTCAAGATGGCCCGGATTGTCCGGATGTCCTCGGGTGCCCTCCTCGCCGAAGCCAGCCTCACCGCCTGAACCTCGAGCATACGTCGCACCTCGAAGACATCGGCGATCTCGCTTGCCGTGAACGGGATCCCGGACTCCGCCTGCCAGATGAGGGCTTCGATACTCCGTTCCCCGGAACTGCGAAGATAGATCCCGGAATTCGGTCGTCTCTCGATGACCCGCATGACCTCGAGCGCTGCGAGAGCTTCCCGAATCGCGGCACGGCTGTTTCCGAATTTTTCGGCGAAGTCTCGTTCGGACGGGAGACGCTCGGAGTGCTCGTAGCGCCGCTCGCGGATGAAACCCAGGATCTTTCCGATCGTGACCGTGCGGGACTCCTGTCCCTCTTCCCGTTCCAACTTACCAGCTTCCTTACGTCGCCGTTCGCCGCCGATCTAGCCGGATGGACGCGGCTCGGTCGAGGCGTCGACCGGCGTCGCCAATCCGTTTGCACGAGATTGCGGCGCCGGAGTTACTCCAATTTGGTTTGACCGATCTGGTCAGGCCAGTTATGGCTCGGCATCAAGTGTCCGAGGTGTCGAGCCGGTTCGCGCCTTATGTGAAGCGAGGAAACTGCTATGCCGGGCCCGCTGGTTGGCTACCGCGTCCTCGATCTCTCAAGGATCCTCGCTGGACCTTGGGTCGGCCAGCTCCTGTCCGATTTCGGCGCCGAAGTCTGGAAGATCGAGCGCCCGGGCACCGGTGACGATACCCGGCAATGGGGGCCGCCTTTCCTGAAGCGCGACGACGAGAGCGATACAACGGAGAGCGCCTATTTTCTCAGCGCGAACCGAGGCAAACGGTCGATCTGCGTCGACATCTCTACTCCGGAGGGTGGCCGAATCGTCCGCGAGCTGGCGAGACGCGCGGACGTTCTGGTCGAAAACTACAAGGTCGGCGACATGAAGCGCTATGGCCTGGATTATGAGACGTTGAAGGAAACTAACCCGAAGATCGTCTACTGCTCGATCACGGGATACGGTCAGACCGGCCCCATGAAGGATGTGCCGGGTTACGATATGGCCATTCAAGCCATCGGCGGCTTGATGAGCCTTACTGGTGAAGGCGACGACAAGCCCGGCGGCGGGCCGCAAAAGGTCGGTGTGCCGATCGTCGACATCTTGACCGGTATGTACAGCACGACGGCGATCGTCTCGGCGCTTCTACACAGCACCAAGACCGGAGTCGGTCAGCACATCGACATGTCTCTTCTCGATGTACAGGTTGGGGTGCTCGCGAACCAGAATTTGAATTACCTCACCACAGGCATTCCACCTAAGCGATATGGCAATGCGCATCCCAATATCGCTCCGTACCAAGCCTTCGGCACCAAAGACGGATCCATGGTCCTTGCCATTGGAAACGACAATCAGTTCCGAAAATTCTGCGGAGCAGCGGCCATTCCCGAGCTGTCATCTGATGTTCGCTTCAGGACGAACACCGATAGACTCAACAACCGCGAAGCGCTCGTAGGCTTGCTTGAATGTTGCTTCGCAGCCCAGACTACGGACTGGTGGCTTTCCGCCTTGGAGCCAATCGGGGTGCCCTGCGCACCGATCAATACACTCGACAAGGTCTTTTCCCACCCGCAGGTCCAACATCGGAAGCTCCAGATCGATCTTCCTCACGCGTCCGGCGCAACTGCGCCGCTTGTCGCGAACCCCGTGAAATTTTCGGACACTTCGATCGAGTACACGACAAGTCCTCCGTTGCGCGGGGAGGGAACGGCGGAAATCCTTCTGTCGGTTCTGGGATACAGCTTCGAAGATGTTCGCCGCCTGAGCGAAGCCGGAGTCATCGACACCGGTGACGCTGAACTGCTGCAGATCGAGCGGTTCGTCGCCGCCGGCTGACTGCACCATTCGGAGGCGAATTCCCGGGTTCCAGAGCGTTCTCGGCGGACGAAGGCTGCGGTTCGGTCCCGAAGTTTACGGCGCGCCCAGGCGGTCGGAGATGTCCTCCGCGGCCTTTTTGACCAGTCTTCCCAGTTCCTCGATCCTGGCATCCGGGAGTCGATTGGTGGGGCCCGAGACCGAAATGCCGGCGACCACTTCGCCGTAGATGTTCCTGATGCAGGCGGCGATGCATCGCATCCCGACCGTACGCTCCTCGTCATCCAGGGCGAACCCGCGATCGCGGGCAGCGCGGAGATCGGCCGTAAGGCGCTCGCGGGAAATCAGCGTCGTCTCGGTGAAAGGATCCAATGACACGGCTCGAAGAAACCGTTCGAGTTGAGTGTCGTCGTACGCGCTAAGCAATGCCTTGCCGATGCCCGAGGCGTGCATCGGCGACAGGGTGCCTGGCGGAAAGAATGCTCGAATGGACTTTTGAGTTTCTACCTGGCTTACGAACAAAACCTTTCCACTCTTCTCAATTCCGAGATTCGATGTCTCGCCGGTTTCGGCCATGAGGCTGCGCATGACCGGGCGGCTTAGCTCCACGACGTCACTCCGTCGCAGGAAGGCGGATCCCATTCTGTAGATTTGAGAGCCGACGTGCCATTCCTGGGCATCCGAAGTAACCTCGACGTAGCGGCGAGTTTCTAGCGTAAACAAGATCCGATGGATCGTCGCGACCGGCTGCCCGAGATGTGACGACAACTCCGTCAATGTCGTCCCTTCGCGCTCGGCGAGGGCCTCGATGACGTCCAGTGTTCTGTCTACCGCCTGTATCCGACTTCGCGCTGACGCAACCCTTAAGCTTCTCGGCCGGCCGCGGCGTCCTGGCTTCTTCTCCAAACCGACCTCTGTTTAATCTCTGCGATGTGCCCCAACCTACGTGTCCCATGATCCGGTCGTCCAGTGAAAAAATGCTATCTCATTCTAACCCAAACGAAATTCACCCGCGATCAGCTCTGCGAAAAACATTTTCAATAAAATTTAATCTCCGGCGCGTCTGTGATAGCTTCGCCTCAATCATTGTGGAGGTCGTGCAGAAGGCGATGCAGAACCCAGCTTTCATTCCGGGACCGACAAACATTCCCGAGGTTCTTCGTAAGGCAATTGACCTACCAACACTCGATCACCGGTCGCCTGCGTTTAGGAAAATACTCGAGCCTGCCTTGCAAGGAGTGAAGAGCATCCTCAAGACGTCGGGGGCCGAAGTATTCGTCTTTCCTTCCACTGGAACCGGTGGCTGGGAGACGGCGATTACGAATACGCTCAGCGCCGGCGACAAGGTGCTGGCCGCTCATCATGGCATGTTCAGCCATCGCTGGATCGACATGTGCCGTCGCCATCGACTAGCCGTCGAGGTGGTCGAGGCCGCCTGGGGTTCCGGACTGCCGGCCGAGCGCTACGAGGAGCTCCTGAGAGCGGACAAGAGCCATTTGATCAAGGCTGTTCTGGCCACCCACAACGAGACCGCGACAGGAGTCAGGTCTGATATCGCGTCCGTTCGCCGAGCGCTCGACGCCGCAGGGCATCCGGCGCTTCTGCTGGTTGATGGGGTGAGCTCCATCGGATGCATGGACTTCCGCATGGACGAGTGGGGCGTCGACGTCGCGGTCACCGGCTCCCAGAAGGGCTTCATGCTGCCCGTAGGACTCGCTATCGCCGCCTTCTCGCGCAGAGCAATAGTCGCGGTCGAGCAAGCCGACCTCCCACGGACGTTCTTCGATATCCGCGACATGGCTCGCAGCTATGCCAACGGCGCCTATCCGTACACACCCGCCGTCGGCTTGCTGAACGGCCTGATGGTCTCGACCGAGATGCTGATGGCGGAAGGCCTTGAGAACGTGTTCTCGCGCCATCGCCGGATCGCGTCCGGCGTACGCGCCGCGGTGGCAGCATGGGGGCTGGAGCTCTGCGCCGCCGAGCCGAGCCTCTACTCCGAAACGGTCAGCGCAATCCGCACCCCGTCAGGCTTCGATGCCAACACGATCGTGAGCCACGCCGCGCAGAAATACGACGTCGCTTTTGGGATGGGTCTCGGCGAAGTGGCGGGGAAAGTGTTTCGTATCGGCCACCTCGGCAGCTTGACGGACGTCATGATGCTTTCGGGCTTGGCGGCCGCCGAGATGACCATGGCCGACCTCGGACTTCCCATCAGGCTCGGCTCGGGTGTGGCGGCAGCGCAGGAGCATTACCGCGCCGAGCATGCCGTCGAACACAAGGCGGCGGCGTGAGGCTTCTCGATGATGATACCAACCTTGTCGGACATGTTGGTTGCCCACGAAAGGATCAAGCCTTTCGTCCATCGCACCCCAGTCATGACGTCGAGCTTCATCGACGAACTCTGCGGCGCAAAGCTGTTCTTCAAGTGTGAAAACTTCCAGAAAGCCGGAGCTTTCAAGGCGCGTGGCGCCGTCAACGCGGTTTTCGGCTTGGACGAAGATCGAGCGTCCGCAGGAGTAGCGACGCATTCCTCTGGGAACCATGGGAGTTGCCTGTCCTACGCAGCCAGTCGACGCGGCGTTCCTTGTACGGTCGTGATGCCGCGTACGGCTCCGCAGGCGAAGAAGGATGCGGTGCGCGGCTATGGCGCCCGGATCGTCGAATGCGAGCCGTCCACCTCGTCGCGCGAATCCGTCTTCGCTGAGGTCGTTGCCAGATCGGGTGCCGAGTTCGTCCACCCCTACGCCGACCCTCGCGTCATCGCAGGCCAGGCGACCTGCTCCAAGGAGCTGATCGAGCAGGTCGACGGTCTCGATGCGGTCATCGCTCCCATCGGCGGCGGTGGAATGGTTTCCGGCACCTGCCTGACGCTGTCGAATCTGGCTCCGAAGACCCAAATATACGCAGCAGAGCCGGAGCAAGCAGACGACGCGTTCCGTAGCTTCAAGGCTGGTCAAATCATTGCTGACGATGCTCCGCAAACCATAGCCGACGGTCTCAAGGTCCCACTGAAGGAACTGACTTGGCACTTTGTAAGAGAACACGTGACCGGTATCCTTACTGCATCCGAGAATGAAATCAGCGATGCAATGAAAATAATCTGGAGACGGATGAAAATCGTCATTGAGCCTTCAAGCGCCGTGACGGCCGCGACAATATTGAAAAACAGGCAGTTATTCGGCGGCCGACGAGTAGGCGTCATCATCACCGGCGGAAACGTCGACATTGAGAATATTCCTTGGCTCTGAAGGAAAGTATTAGCATGAACAACGAAAACGCATTTGCGGATCTCGAAGTCGGTTACGACGTTCCAGCAATACCGGGCATGGCCGAAGCCGACATCGAAACGCCGTGTCTGATACTCGATCTCGACGCTCTTGAAAGAAATATCAGGAAGATGGGCAGCTACGCCGAGGCCCACGGCATGCGTCACCGCGCTCATGCCAAAATGCACAAGTCGGTCGACGTGCTTCGGCTCCAGCAGGAACTCGGCGGGGCCGCGGGGGTGTGCTGCCAGAAGGTTTCCGAGGCCGAAGTCTTCGCTCGGGCCGGCATCAAGGACATCCTCGTCTCGAACCAGGTACGCGGCCCCTTCAAGGTGGACCGCCTTGCGCGCCTTCCGAAGTATGGATCTCGGATCATCGTGTGCGTGGACGACCCCCGGAACGTTGAGGAGCTTTCTGTCGCGGCGCGGAAGCATGGCACCAACCTCGACTGCTTCGTCGAGATCGATTGCGGTGCGGGCAGATGCGGTGTCACCACGGCCGGAGCCGTCGTGGAAATCGCCAAAGCAGTCGAGGCAGCGCCCAGTCTCCGGTTTGCCGGTCTGCAGGCCTACCAAGGCGCCATGCAGCACATCGACAAGTTTGAGGATCGAAAGGCCAAGCTCGATGCCGCCATCGCGCAGGTCAAGGATGCGGTCCGAGCCTTGAAGGCGGCAGGTCTGGAGCCCGAACTTGTCAGCGGCGGCGGCACGGGCAGCTATTACTTCGAAGCCACCTCGGGGGTGTTCAACGAGCTCCAGTGCGGAAGCTACGCCTTCATGGATGCCGACTACGGCCGCATCCAGGACGAGAACGGTAAGCGAATCGACCAGGGTGAATGGGAGAACGCGCTCTTCATTCTCACGAGCGTGATGAGCCACGCCAAGTCGGACAAGGCGGTTTGCGACGCCGGGCTCAAGGCACAGTCAGTCGATTCTGGCCTTCCGTTTATCTACGGCCGCGAAGACGTCAGATACATCAAGTGCTCGGACGAGCATGGGGTCATCGAGGACAATAACGGCGTCCTCGCGATTAACGAGAAGCTTCGGCTCGTTCCTGGTCACTGTGATCCGACTTGCAATGTCCATGACTGGTACGTGGGAGTCCGAGGCGGGAAGGTGGAGGCGCTCTGGCCAATATCGGCTCGGGGCAAGGGCTACTGATTTCCGTTTGCGCTCGAAGCATTCCAAGAGGCAGCTGAAAATGTTCATCGTATCCGAGAGCGAGATCGGCAACCTGATCTCGGAAGACGAGGCATTCGACGCCATCGAGAACGTCTTCGCGGCTATGGCGAAACGATCGGCTTACAATTTCCCGGTCATCCGCGAGGCTATAGGCCATGCCGATGCGCTGTACGGTTTCAAGTCGGGTTTCGACCGCGAGAACTTGGCGCTAGGCCTCAAATCTGGGGGATTCTGGCCAGGCAATGCAAGGCGTGGGCTGACGAATCATCAGTCCACCGTCTTCCTGTTTGACGCAGACACCGGACGCTGTCGAGCCGTAGTGGGCGGCAACCTGCTGACGGCCCTGCGGACGGCGGCCGCCTCGGCCGTATCGATCAAACATCTCGCACGAAGGGAGGTCAAGACCATCGGCATGATCGGAGCGGGTCATCAATCCGCCTTCCAATTGCGCGCCGCATTGAAGCAGCGTCCTTTCGAACTCGTGCTCGGTTGGAACATCGATACGACGATGCTCGATCGTCTCAAGGACGTTGCCCTGGAAGTGGGCTTGCCGTTCCAAGCCGTGGACCTCGACAGGCTCGGGGCGGAATCGGATGTGGTCATCACGATCACATCGTCGTTTTCTCCCATACTCAAGGCGTCTCAAGTGCGACCGGGGACCCATCTTGCCTGCATGGGCACCGATACCAATGGCAAGCAGGAAGTGGAGACCGAACTGGTAGCAATGAGCTCGAACTTCACCGATGAGATCGCCCAGGCGGCAGTCATTGGGGAATGCCAGCACGCGATATCAGCAGGTCTGATCAATCAAGACGACCTCATCGAACTCGGTGCAGTCATCAACGGCGACCATCCGGGGCGCGTCTCTGAGCAGCAGATCACGCTGTTCGATGGCACTGGCGTCGGTTTGCAGGATCTTGCGATAGCCTCGAAGGTCGTCGAACTGGCAATCAAAAGTGGAGCTGCGAAGGAGGTAGATTTCTGATCGTATAGTATTGACTTGCTGATTTGCCTGCTGATGCAAGCATGTTTCCACCCGCGTTGAGTACTTTTCGCGCTGCGGTCGGCCCGGATTGTAAACTGCTAGGAGTTCGCCAAAGCGCCCAGTGCTAAGGGCTACAGCAGGCTATATCAGGTGAATGTCACGGAGTTCCACCACCACAAGCCTGTAGCCGAGAACATCAAGACGCTGGTGCGCTACTCGATGAAATTCCGCATTGAGATGGACTACAAGATGTCCACTGCGCAGCTGGCATGGAACGGCACAGCCATGTCGTTGAAGAGGAGCTGGTGGAAGGACGAAGACATCACTGCGTATGTGAGTTGGCTGATGTCGAAGAGAGGTGGATTTGAGAGACTGAAGACACGTATCGGTCCCAAGAAGGATTAGCGTTAACGACTTTTACATACATGATACGAATTGGCTTTGTGTTCATTGCCGCAAACAAGGCGGGCTTCGATGCTCAGTTGGATTTGCATAGGCGTGCTGGCGTTCTGAGCCGAGCTGTCTATCAGGGCTGTGCGAGACTCCTGCCACCGGCAGCAATCAGAGTTGCGGTTCGAGACGCAGCACAAAATTGGCTCGCAATTCGGCAAAACGCGAACTATCTCACGGCGCAAAAAGTTTTCCTGGGCTTCAAGATCTTCTACTTAGGCGCTCTGCGCATGGCTTAATTAGTTTCTAGGTCAAATTTTGCGCTCGTTCGGACGCAAGATATCTGATTTCTGGCGGCGAGGCCGCACGATGGGGCGTTGCGCGATTCGCGCACCGCAGTGCACAAATCCGTGGTTCAATCCACGCATCGGTTGCTTACCCGGACCGATCTCACGGGAGACGATCCATGCGCGCCCTTCAGCTTCTCGCCCTCGCTGCCCTCGCCGCCACCGCTACGGCAGGTGCCGCGACAGCCGAGGATCGCATCAACCTGACCCCGCCGCTCTTCCGCGAACAAGCTCGCGCCACGGCGGCAGTTCGTCCGGCTTCCGAGCTGACCACCACGCAGCGTCCGGTTCCTGCCGCCCCGGCGCAGCCCAGCGTTGTCGTCGAGACCACGGCATCCATCCGGTAACGGTTATCTGCAGCTCGGCCGCTAAAGCGAGAGTAAGAGCCCCGGACCTGCGCCGGGGCCTTTCCATGCTCGGACTTACGTGGGCAGGAGCATGCCTTCAGCACCACAGGAAGTTGCGGAGTGGGAACATGCCCACTCCGCACAACCAGCGCGTTATACAGTTTCTCCCGCGCGGTCTGTTCGGGCCAGACGTTCCTCGCGCTGCCGCTGCTTGGTGGCTCTGATAGCCGCAATGCGCTTACGCTTGTGCTCCTCGCTCTGAGTTACTCCCGTGCGTGCCGCTCGAATGGCCTGTTTGTGAGCCACGGAGAGCGGCTTGCCCCGCTTGGCAGCACCAATCCTGGCCCTCGCAGCATCGGTGTGGCGCTCGCCCTTCTGCAGGTAAAAGCGCAGCTTACTTGTCAGGCGCTGTATGATGCACGCTGTGTGCCTGTTCATCACACCCGTCTTCCGGGCATTTTTGTTTGACCAGCTGAGAACCCATCCGCGATCAGGATGACGCATGCGGTTTTTTAGGCGACCGGCCTTCATCAGCAGCACGACCTTTTGCAGCCTATTCAGCCGCCAGAGATCGGCGTAGTCATCGAACGTAAGGTCAAACTGGGTGCCGCGGCCAGTTTGATAGCTGCGTGCACGTGCAAACTGACGCTCAAGCCACACCTGCAAATCGCCTTGTTTTTCAATCAGATCCTTGATTTTGGGATGCATTTTTTTCTCCTTCTTGTTATGCGTCCGTTGTCTGTTATATGGCCGGCAGGATCCTGCCGTCGATATTTATGCGACATAGGAAAGAGCATATATTATATCTGACTACTGACATTGCCTCATTGGCTAACGACATAAGAAAGAACAATCTCTCTTACAGAGAGATTATCCGTCCTTAAGACGCTGTCCAACGAAGCACTATCAGGCGTGTGAACGACGCTTCCGCGTCGTGTCTGGCACTTCGCGCCAGCCACACGCGTCTCCGTCGACACAGGCCCTTCGCACCTCGCGTGCTGCTGGCTGCCGCCATCAGACGCGGGCTACTCGTGGCGCCACTCCGCTGTTCGCTTCGTGGAGCACGCCACTCGCGGACTTCCAGTCTGCCATCGAAGTTCGTGGGCTATTGGGTTTGGAGATCGTGCCGCGCCGGCCATCAGCACCGCAGACGGGTCAGGAAGCTCGAAAAGATCAGGAAAAACAGGCGAGTTATCAATGTATTAGGTTGGTATGTTGCCGACGCCGCTGTCGTTGTGCGCAAGAATTTATGCGGACACTAACCTATTGCAGCACATGGCATCTTACCGTGCGGTCGCGGCGGTTAACTCTAGGCAGGAAGATTGAAAGTCTTCGGTTGAACGGCAGGATGGCGGCAGTACCGTTCCGGACATGAGAGCTGATCGAGCTCACATATAAGGAGATGCAGATGTCCGTGCTCAAGACCCTTAAGCTGAGTGCTGCCGCGCCCACCGCTTCGGCCAACGATCCTCTCTCCCGTGCGCGTGAGAAGCTGCTGGGGCAGCTCGCCGAGCAGAAGAACATGGTGGGCGCCGCGCTTGAGGGGCGGCTGTACGAGCCGCCGAAGGTGGCGGCGGTCCGCAAAAACGCAGCGGGCGAGCGCGTTCGGGTCGAGGTGGCTCGCCGTGTGCGCAAGGGCTGGTTTCAGGATGAAGCCGGCACCGTACACTTCATGATGCGCTTAGGCGGCAAGCCGCTGGAGCTGCAGCCGGGCAAGGCTGCGATCGGCATCGGCAGCCTGGACAAGCTGCCCGCCACCATCGACGCGCTGATCAGCGCGGTGCGTGCGGGTGAGCTGGATGCGCAGATCAAGGAAGCCGCAGCGGCTCGTGGGCTGATGATGGCGGAGCGTCGGAAGAAGGCCGCCTGATTGCTGCACCAGCAGGTGACCAGGCCAGCATGTGCCTGGTCGTCCCCACCTTCCAGGGATGACCAGCCGCAACGCTGCTCGTTTGCAGGTGACCGGCTTGGCTACTCCATTTCTCTTCAGGAGAATTTACATGAGCCGCGAGACGATCAAGGACCGCTCCCAACGTACTTTGGGATATATTGTCACGGAAAACAGTGGGCGTCAGAAAGCGCTGGATGCCTCGCAACGGACGCTCGGCTACTATGATCCCCAGCAGGATGTGACTAAGGATGCCGGCCAGCGGACGATCGCGCACGGGAACGTGCTGGCGTCACTCATCTACGACGCGGACTGAGAGGCGCCATAGCAGCTGCCCACACAGCCAAACTTGCAGCTGTCAGCAAGGGTCCAGTACACCCTTGGACAAGCACCAAGTGCTGCTCTCTCCCCCGAGTGCTACCAGTTGCAGGTCAGCTTCGCTTATGCCTCCGAGGGTGGCCGCGGGGCCTCCAAACGCGCAGGAATTCTTAGGGCCCTGAAATTCTCGCCTCCGCTCGCGCTACTCCTAGCGGCAGCTCAATTCCCAAGCTTCAGTGCGTGTACAGCACCGTGCGGCTATCCGGCGGCACAAGCCATTGAACACCGCGCTCAGACACGTCCCAAGTCGCCTTGAATAGCATCAAAGCATCGTTGCTCTTCTGGACGTCCTTCCGCTGCGCTTCAACTGCGCTGAATAGCACCCAGAGTTTTTGCAGTCGGCCGCCGCTTCGTACCGAAACTGCGACGATCGGCAGATCGGGATGGTCCTCAAGCCACTGCGCTATCTCTTCGGCTAACGCTCCGACCACCTCGAGACTGAGCTTGCCTTGTGCGAGGCGACCGATGCTCTCCGTTGCCGCCTTTTCATCGATCAGCCGGATGCCCGTGCTCATGCGTATCGGTCTCGCTCAGCCTTTATCGCGGTAGTGAGGTCGACTTACGCCGGGGCCGCCTACACCGGGCGCTCTTCAGCATTGCTCGCACACATACGGTCCCGGCCAGTAGCCTGACAGCACCCGTGCCGCGATCAGCGCTTCGTGGGCACCCGGCGAGAGCTAGTCCAGCGGCTTGCCGACGAGAGGCATCACAGGCTGATCGTGACCACTGCCCTGATGTGGCACAGAAAGTACCGTTTGGTCGATATTTCCAAGTTCAAAATCAATAGGTTAGAAGAACGCTTTCGCGGTTCCGCAATCAGTGTGCTGGACCCGCAGGTTTGGCTACCTGCACATCGAACCGCAGCGCGCGATCGAACAGTGCGGCTTTCCGGTACTGGCGGTCGTGCTGCCAGGTCGGGTCATTCGCGTCACCGATCATCCGCATCTCCAGCAGGCCGAACCAGCTGAGTGGGCGCAGCAAGCGACTCTCGAAAGCGTACGCCGGGAAGTCCGGATGCCGGTCGTCTAGGGCCGGCTCCCATACTGTGCACGTCCGCATCAGGTCTCCGGGCAGGAACCACCCCTCCCCTGCCACGGACAGGCACCACAGCACGATACCCACGTGGTTCTGCGGCCACGCCTCGAACGGCACGCGGTCGAAATAGCCGAGGTTGATCTGCCAGAAGATGGTTGCAAAGAGCCGGGCGAACAACTCAACGGCTGCCTCAGAATCGGAAAGCGCGCTGCCGGACTTGGTCGCCAGCAGTCGCTTATCGCGCTTTCGCAGCAATTTGGCAGTCTGCGCGGTCAGCCGGGTGAGCTCTACGGGCATGACGTCGGCCTCGTTGAGCACCTTGTTCATGGCGAGCGCGTTGGCTTTGTCGTAGCCAGGCCAGCTCATCGTTTCGAAGAGCGCGCGCACGTCGGCACGGCTCAGGGCGCCGGTGGCGGTCAGTGTGAGGCCTTTGATTGCCTGCGCTCGCTGGATCATCAGCCGTGTGGTCGCGAGCAGCGGGGTGTCAACAACGCTACTGCCGTCGAGATTCGACGCGAGGGTGATCGCCCGTGGTATGATCTGGCCGCGACCCAGCAGCAGTGCGTCCAAACTAGGCGGGGTCAGCACGGCCCAGATGGGCAGGTCGGCCAGCGTCATCATGGCCTGTATCATCTCACCGGAAACCCACGTTCGGCCAGTACCGCCGCGGCGCGTTTGGAGCGCCGTCCCGCGCCGGCGCAGTGCTCCTCGCAGCTCGGATGCCTCCGGAGCTACCCCGCCGGTCCTTCGACTTCCTACGCGATGGGTGATGCCCCCTCCCCTTCGGGTTGCCGCCAATGATGCTGCGGATCTGGCTCACGAGCATCGGGTTCGGGATCATCTGCGCGTGGTACGCTGGGCTAATCCGTTCTCGCCATACCTCTACGAGTGGATCATCCTCGGAGCCGTCGCTTTCGCATCCGGCATCCTCATGCTGACGTTCGGCGTACTCGACAGCGGGTTGCTCGTGCTGATGGTGGTGGGCGCCCTCCCCTTAGCGATGTACTACGCCGAGCATCTGCTGGCCCGGTACATCAAGCCGAGCTACGCCTTCCGCCGCTACACCAAGGATCCGCCCGCTGATGGGACGCGGATGCTGGCCGGCCCGGATGAGGCGCGAAACCCTTCGGCCGCCTGATGACCCGTGGTCAGCCGTCGTTGCGGGGATCTACCCGTCCACCAAATGCGTCGTGGACCTGCACTACCGACCGGATCGAGAGAGCCCGGTGTGTGGCAACCACCTCGTTGCAGGCCGCGCGGGCGTCGGCTGACGTCGCGTATGTCTCTGCCGGGCGCTCAAGACGCAAGTCACCGTCACGCGAGAAGATGAGTGCGCGGACAGTGTATGGCAGGACGTGCATCGGCTACTCCTCACACCACGCCCCATCCTAACGCGATAAGCCAGCTCTTGGTGCCGTCTCGCCCTTCACTCGACGGTGCGCCACTTCACGGGCGGCAGCGCCGGCCCGGGGATTGAGGCGCCGTGCTGGTAGAACCTGCGGCAGTCTCCGGTAACGACTTCGCCAGCCCTTCGATCGCTTCGACCGGCCATAAGGCGATCGCCTCGCGGATCTTGTAGCCCATCGGCGAAACGGTCATTCTGCCGCACAGCACTGATTCCACCCTGGACCTGTTGATCTCAACATAGGTTTTGAGGTGCACGTCTTGTCCTTGTCTCTCATTGTCATGCTTGTGGCCGCCGTGGGGGCCATAGCAATCACCATTGCTGCCCTGCCGGCAGTCGATCGATTCCTCAGATGGTGATTAGCCACCTCTGAACTTTCTACCCCGTGTTCTGGTTGATTGTGCGCAATCAGCTGGAGGGTACTGAGGTGGAATTCGTTGTCATGGTCGCGGGAGTGATCGGGGCCGGGGCCACGCTGGCCTTCATGCTGCCTGGCCTCGACTCGTTCTTCTCCTGGTAGGTGGTCGAGCCCTAACCAGGCGATCTGATCTACTCCACCGTGCGCCACTTCCCCGGCGACAGATCCGGCCGAAGGGTCCGCGGGCTCACCTGATGGAACCGCTTGCGGTCTCCCGGCACGACCTCGGCCAGCCCGTCTATGGTCCCAACGATGCCCGTAATCGCGTTGTAGAGTAAGCCTTGTGGCTTGGTCCTGGACAGCACGTCGACGCACTGCCGGCGCCAGCGGGCGGCCTCCTCAAGCAGCGCTACCGCTTCCGCCCTGACGAACACCCCGCGCCTCGCCATCAGCCATCCCCTGCGCCTGGGACGAATTTAGAGCGGGACGAGGAAGGGCATCCCAATTGTGAGATAGCGCAGTGCTAGCGCAGCACCCCGGCGTCCCCTACGCTATCAATGACTTAGCCGTGCTCGCGTTCAGATCATAATCCTTGTGTCGGGGGTTCAAATCCCTCCCTCGCTACCAATTTTATGTAACCCCGCTAAGCACTTAGCGGGGTTTTTGTTTGCCTTGCTCTCTGCAGGTTTCGGCTTTAAATCCTAGAGCAGCGCTAGCGCAGCCGAAAAAATTGTCGTGCGGGCGTAACGGTTTGCTGGGGGCTCACGGAGCAGCCTAGCGCACTTCTAGCGCAGTCATCCGCACCGCAGTAACCAGACAGGGCCGCATCGTGAGCACCCCTGGCAACGTCCAAACCGAGCGCTACCAGCTGTTCCGACGCGCCGGCAGTACCAAGTGGCAGGTGCGCTTCAGCATCAAAGGCCAGGGACAGTTCAAGCGCTCTCTCGACACCGACGACCAGCGGGAAGCCGAGCGGCGTGCCGACGCCATCTGGTACGAGGCCACGTACCGGGCCAAGCAGGGCCTCACGGCTAAGACGCACACCTTCGAGAGCGTGGCTGAAGGCTACATCGCGCAGATCCTGCGCGAGGTGGAGCGGGGCGAACGCCGAGCCGACCAAGGCAAGAGCGAGCCCGCCGTGATTCGCCGGTACTTCATCGGCTACTTCGGCGACAAGCTCATCGACGCGGTCACCGAGGCCGATCTGGAGCGCTACGCGGAGTGGCGGCGCACCTACTGGACCGAGGGCCCCGGCAAGCTGATCACGCATATCGATTACGAGCGCGACGGCCACCGCCTGCGCCGACCTGTACGGCGCTCAGCACCGTCCCTGAGCCGCCAGCGCGGTGAGACCGTAGTGCTGCGCGCGCTTCTGCGCTGGGCCGCGCGGCAGGGCTATCTCAAGACTCCGCCGGAGATCAGCATCAAGGCCCGGCGTTCACCGGACAACCGTCGGCCGAGCTTCGAGCCGCACGAGTTTGCCAAGCTGGAGGCGGTGAGCCTCAGCCGGCTAGTAGACCCAATCATGGATGGCACTGGCGCAGAAGTGCGAGCCAGCGACCGACGCAGCTGGCGCATCAAGCGGCTGGACGACCACACCCGGCGCGATCGCACTGTGCTGCACGCGTACGTGATGATCGGCGCGTTCTCGGGCCTGCGCCCGACTGAGATGTACAATCTGACCTGGGGCGACGTGCTGGGCTACCGCGCCGGCAGGAAAAAGAGCGTGGATGATCGGGACATCCGGCTGCAGGTGCGGGGCAAGGGCAAGAGCGGCAAGGCGATCCCGCAGAAGGCGGCGATCCCGTGGTTCGATACCCTATGGATGCTGTTCGAGCGCAGCATGGGCCGAGAGCCAGCTGATTCGGATCCGGTGTTTGCCAGCGAGACGGGCAAGCGCATCACCTCAGTGGCGAACGGCTTCACCGAACTGGTGAAGGCGGCCGGGCTCGAGCGGGATCACAGGGGCATCAAGCGCACGCCGTACTCGCTGCGCCATTTCTACATCAGCGAGCAGCTGGCGAACGGAGCCGAGGTACTCGATGTGGCCCGGAATTGCCGCACGTCCCTGGCCATGATCGACAAGCACTACGGCCAGGTGCGGCTTGAGCGTGTTGTGGATCGACTGCGGCCAGAGTGGACCCGAGCCTAATCGCAAGCGGCCCGGCCTCTCCGCAGCTATCGCCAAGCTCTTCAGCCCACATCGGCTCCCGCTTATGCGACTGCGCTGAGCATGGGGTGGCGAGGCGCTGCCCAGGAAGACCGCTCAAAACGAAGAGCGGCGACCTCCGTCTCTGCCCGTCGGCTCTTTGCCAAAGCGAGACGAGGGCTTCCGACGCAGCTCCTCACCGAAATGCTACAGGCACTACGCGATTGCCGTGTATGATCGCAATCCCTACGAAAGGAGCTCGATGCAGATGTGAATCAGCTTGGTACGCGAAAGCCGCCTCAGCACAGTGCCAAAGACCGACACATAATCTCCTCTATCGCCATCGTTGCACGAGGCCTATGGGATGTTGAGCTAAGGTTGGTATGCGGCTAAATCTCAATCGGCATAGCCGGCTCATTGGCCGATATGCAGGAGCCCGCATCGAAATCGTTTTTAAGATCCAGTGTAATTCGGGATTGATCGCATTTCACTATCAAGGTTCAGGAGTAAATGGTGTCCTTGGATTTCGGGAAGCTCAACGCTGGAACTGCAGCCAAGCAAACTGATCCGAGAAAAATATTCACAACTTTGAAGCGGGATGCGCGCTTCCGACGTCCGTTGGACGAGCAGGCAGATGTGCTCGACGTTTGGTATTCTCGAAGGACTGCCCGCGATCTAACTATAAAAATGAATACGGGGGGCGGTAAGACGGCCGTGGGCCTCCTTTGCCTTCAAAGCTCTTTGAATGAAAACGTAAAGCCCGCAGTTTACATCACGCCAGACAATTTTCTTTCGGCTCAAGTACTCGCGGAAGCTGCGTCGCTCGGCATATCCGCAACCGACGATAGGAATGATCCCGATTTCTTAGCGGGCCGTTCGATTCTCGTCGCAAACGTCTACACATTGGTGAACGGACGTTCTGCCTTTGGCGTCGGGGAGAGAAAGATCCCTATCGGTTGTATCGTTATTGACGATGCCCACGCCTGCCTCGCAGTTGTAAATGATCAATTTTCTATCAAAGCCAAGACTGACAGCCAAGTATACAATGTCCTGCTAGCATTGTTTAGCGAAGATTTAAAAGCTCAATCTCCTGCTAGTGCGCTAAGCATTTCCGCAGAAGATCCGTCTGTCATTATGGCAGTGCCGTATTGGGCTTGGCAATCTCGTCAGAGCGAAGTCATCGAGTTATTACACAAACACCGGACATCTAAAGAGTTGGAATGGAACTGGCCTTTATTAAGCGAATGCATTCCTTTGTGCACTTGTGTGTTCGGGGGCGGCCGTTTGGAAATTGCTCCTCGTTTTGTGCCAATCGACAGGATCTCCTCCTTCGCTGCAGCGCAACGACGCATTTATATGACGGCTACTCTAGCTGACGACACTATTTTAGTTAGTCATTTCCAAGCTGAGGCCTCAGAAATTGGAAGACCAATCCGCCCTAAAGGAGGTGGAGACATCGGTGACCGGATGATCCTCGCACCACAAGAAATAAATCCGGATTTCAGCATTGAAGAAATTAGGTCGTTGATATCATCGATCGCGGATGATTTGAACGTGGTCGTAATAGTTCCATCAAAGCATAGAGTAGGTTTTTGGGAAAAATTTGCCGATCAAGTGCTCGATAAAGATAACATTCAAGACGGCATAGAACGATTGAAGTCGGATCATGTCGGGCTGACTATATTGATAAATAAATACGATGGAATTGATTTGCCGGGCGAAGCTTGCGAACTCCTGGTCATCGATGGGCTGCCAGAAGTCCACGGCCTCGGTGAACGCCTCGAAATGCTAATTTTGGACGGGACGAAACGGCAGCTAGTTCGGCAGATTCAACGTATTGAGCAAGGAATGGGCCGCGGCGTACGTTCAAGCGACGACCACTGCGTCGTCTTGCTTCTTGGGGGTAAGTTGACGCAAAGGCTCCACCAGCCAGACGCTGAGACCATGTTTTCGTCAGCAACTCGCGCTCAGATTGCTCTCGGCAAAGAGGTTACGGCACAGATTCGCGGGAAATCGATCGAAGAACTTGAGCCGATTTTAAATTTATGCCTGGAGCAAGATGACAACTGGGTACAGGCTGGTCGAAACGCAGTTGTAAATGCTCCACCGATAGTTGAGGCGCATCTCGACATGAATCAAGTCAAGCTTCGCGAGGCCTTCGACGCCGCACGTATCAACAGGTACGATACCGCAGTGGCAAAAGCACAGGAAGCTGTGAGTGCTACTCCAGAAAAATCGGTCAGAGGTTATCTAAAACAACAATTGGCTGAATACACTAATCTGACAGATCCTTCGAAGGCTCAAGAGCTTCAGTTGGCAGCCTTGAGCGATAATATGCGCCTTCTAAAGCCGCTTGCCGGAGCAACTTATCAGAAGCTCAGTGCTCCACCATCGGGGCAGGTAGCAGCGGCGGCCAACTTTATGAGTCGCTTCCTCGAAGGTAATGACCTCATAATCTGGGTAAACGGTTTATTGGACGATTTAAATTGGGGCGAAGAGGGTAGTAAACGTTTCGAGGCTGCAATGTCTGAGCTGGGTAAATTTCTGGGCTTCGGATCTCAGCGTCCTGAAGAAGCAATTGGGCGTGGTCCAGACAACCTTTGGGCACTCGGTAATCTGCGATATCTCGTGATCGAGTGTAAGAGCGGTGCGGTTTCTGCTAACAAGATATCCAAAAGCGACACCAATCAGCTAAATGGCTCAATGATATGGTTTGCCGAGCGTTATGATGCAACCTGTTCGGCGATTCCTATCATGGTCCATCCAAAGATAGTATCTGAGCACGCTGCATCGCTGCATCCTGAGTTGCGAATTGTGGAGACCGATGGGCTTAGCAGACTGCGTGATGCGATCCGATCCTACGCAGTAGCGCTAGCAACTGGCGGCGGCTTCAAAGATGGTAATTACCCAGGCCTGTGATGGCGGGGTTCAGGCGCCCACGGTTTTGAGGATGGTGCCGAATGGATTGGCACCGCTCAGGCGGGCGGTGTCGACGACGGTGCGGATGGCGGCCTCGCCCTCAGCCGCCCACATGGCGCGATAGCCGTTGGTGACCTTCCGCTGCACGACAGCCGGACGCAGGAGCCGCTCGGAGCCGTTGTTGCTCGGCTCGACCTTTCCGGGATAGGCGAGGAAGACCAGGAGCTGATCGCGGGCCCGGCTGATCTTGGCCTGCAGGTCGCGGGTCAGGTCACAGCGGCTCGGCGTGGCCAGGATGGCGCCGAGTTGCCGATCCAGGCTCCGGCGCTTGGCCGACAGCGTCGCGGCGGCCAAGTGGGTGACGCGCTCGGCCAGGGCGAAGACGCTCTGCAACCAGAGTTGCAGGCGCCAGGGGACGGGATCGTCGCTGACCTCGACGACATAGGCGACGTCGCGCGCCAGATGCGCCAGGCAGGTCTGATGCTCGGCGGCATGGCCCTGTTGTGCGGTGTAGCGATCCGAGATCCACACCGCGGGCCGGTGGCCGTCCATCATCTCGCGCACCACGACAGCGCCGCGCGTCGGCGAGGCCGTGTGCACCACCGCGTCGGCCGAGTGGAACAGCCAGTGATAGGCGTTCGAGCCTTCGATGCGCACGCCGGTCTCGTCGCAGGCGACGACCTCAGCCCGGCGCAGGGCCGCGATGGCCGCGTCGCGACCCGGACGGAAGCAGCCTTGGGCACGGCGGAGCAGGTTCATCAGCCCGCCCTGGCTGAGCGTCAGGCCGAACAGGTCGGAGAGCGCCGCCTGCAGCCGTTCGTATGAGAGCGCCTGAAAGGTCTTCAGGTACGTCGCCACCGCATGCAGTCGCGGGCCGAACGGGGTGCCGCGCGCCGCCTCCGGCACCGGTGCGGCCACCCGCTTCCCACAGCGCGGGCAACGGACCGCGAGCCGGCGGTGCTGCGTCACGATCGGCGCCACCGCGGGCAGCTCGATCTGCTCGGTGACGCTGACGACCTCTGCCGGAAGAGCGGCGTGCAGGCTGGCGCCGCAGCACGCGCACGCCTCGGGACGATGCTCAACGACTGCGTCGGGATCGTCGCTCACGACGCGGCTGTGACCCTCGTGACCGGGCTTGGCGCCGCCGGGCTTGGAGTGCTCGCGCTGCTCCTTGCGGTCTGTTGCCGGCGGCTTGGACGAGGTGCGCGAGGTCTTCTCTGGCCGCTGCAGCCGCAGCACCAGCTCGATCAGTTCCTCGCGGCTCAGCCGTTCCAGTTCGCTGCGGCCCATCTCACGAGAGAATCAGCGAAATCGGCTCCCGGCAAGATGCGCCGCGAGCGCCCCACATCGGCCTCCCGCCGGCATCACGCCGCGCTCGCGCACCCCCCGTGGGTAATTACCAAAGATGTAAAAGAAATTGCAAAACAGCTTCAGCACAATAAATTGGGAGCAAGCCAAATCATCGCGCTGTGTACGGTGGCGCCGAAGTGGAAATGATACCCGGCCTTCATCATTAATGTCGGTAATCGATCCGACAGCAAGCCGCCTCTTTAAATAAATTAAATTTTATTGATAGATACTAACACTCTTGAAAAGTCATACTATGCGTACGACGATTGAGGTAATGCTATGATATTGAGAATGCAAGATGTAGGTACCACCCAAGCCGAGCCAGGAGGTCCCCAGTTGTTTTTGCGGCGGCGTGGTTCATACCCTAGAAGCGGCCTGGTGTATCATCGCATCTCTAATGAACTACGAGCAGCCTGTTTCATTGAATGATGCTGATGACTTCCATGATTGTCCTTTGAAGTAGGTGCTCGGCTTCAAGATAACACGATCGTAAATGGGATGTCATGCGTTGTAGGTCGCTGATCGGAAGGACCTCTCATTCCCACGGCAACAGAGACACCCGACAGCCTTCACTCTCAGCCCCTCATCAGTCCGAATGCACCGTGATCGGGCGGCGCTATAGACCTTGCGGGCACACGACGACAGAGACACGCAACGGCGCCGCTTCGGCGAGGTCAGCTTCTAACGCCGCCGGGTTCGGACATCGGCGCTGCGGATCGTACACGAAGCATACGAGAGTGTCGGCGCCGGGGAAGTTGCGGTAGCGCTCCTTGTCGATGATCAACTGATCGCCAATTTCCTTCTGGCCCAGTTTTGCTCTCGTCATCTTGGCCTCGACGATCGTCATTTCACGAGGGAGATAGAAGTCGATTCGCGATGTTTTTCCAGCGTAGCTCGGTGTCCATTCCTCCGGCCGAACGTCGTCGAAGTGCAGCCGAAGGATAGCATGGAGTAGATCTTGGACGTCGTACTCGTCCTTGATGATGAGCGCAGGACGTCCACGCTGCCGAGCTTGAAGCCGATCGACGAAGAGTTGGAAGCGGCGGCAAAGGGTGACAACACGCGCCGTGGCGTCCGTGTCCAGCCCTGGGTGTATGATGATCCTATCGACCGCCCTGCGCAAGCAGACGTATAGGGCTGCCGGTTCTACGCCGCGGGACGGGATAGGTTGGCGCAGAGCCCGGCCCACGATCTCTCGCTCGGTTCCTGCGGGATCGCGCCAAGGCGCAAGGTCGTGTGCGGCGGCCAGCTCCGGGAATGCCGTCGCCAGAGCCGCGCTGAAGCAGAGGTCGTCTATCTCTAAATCCCGCAACGGCGGGAACCGTCGTGTGACCGATCGGGACGGCTCGGGTATTTCTGTCGCGAGCGCGTGCGCCGCGCACAGCGCGGCAAGGTCGGCGACCGGCCCAGCAAGCCGGCGTTCTATGACGGCGCGACAGACGGTCTCCGACAACCAACGCCGCTGGTCCGCCGTCACGGCATCACATGAAGCTGCGCCGAGTGCTATCCCGATGAGTTCCAGGGGATCGTGCACGAAGGATTGCCGGTCCGACGGGAATGCATCCCTCAGCGCGAGCCTAGCCAGACCCTGCGCCCAGGATAGCTGCAGCGTCGGATTGCGCCCGCGCTCTGTCCCCAAGACGTAACCGAACCCAGCGAGTTCGGGCGCGCGCCGAAAATCTCCCGCGTTTACGGTGCGAAGAGGTGCAAGGAAGGCGTCTGGGAGCGGCAGTGAGGCCTTGGTGAGGAGGTGGCTGGCAAAACCTGATCCGATGTCCGGCCAAGCCGCGGGGTGGCGCATACGATCCCACGCCTGATCAATCAGCGTAGAGCTCAGCGTAGCGAGGAGATCGCTCACAGGAACCAGCGGCTCCAGCGAAGCTTCACGCCGAGTGCTGTTGGTGACCAATCCGGGACTTGACGCAGCCGCGCTAGAAGCGACGCCATAAGTTCGGAGTAATGGATCGTTACCGGCGTCCTCGCTGGAAGGATTGAACGCCAGGAGAGCGACGTGAACTTTAGGACCTGTTCGGAAAGATACTCAAGGTCGTGAAAAGTGGAATCTTGGTGGAGATTGACGAGGAGCGGCTTCGGATGCGGCGAATTCGGTCGTTTGATGAGATGGTGCGAGTTGACGCAGACAAGTCGGGTCCATCTACCGATCCGGGCGATGGTACCGCGCGACGGGGCGAGCGCGCCCTTCATCGCCGAGCCGCCCTTCCGTGCGGGAACCCCGGGCTCGTCAGGATCGAATAGGTAGAAGGGGTGGTCGTGCGAGATTGTCAGGAAGGCCAGCTGCAGTCGCTGTTCTGCGCCCACGGCGCGTGCACCGTCGAATGCGATTGCCGCCACTTCGTCGCGCTTGAGCGGCTTGTGAGCGTGAAAGATGACTCGTACCGTGTCATCGGGTTGCCAGCCGTTTCGTTGCTTGACGTCGGCGAGCACCGCGGCCATCGAGGCCCTCAGCGTCGCCGGATACTCCTCAAATGAGCATTCCCGCGACGCGCTCCCAAGGAGATAAGTGCCGTCACCGCTGAACACGGTGGTGATCCCGACGAAGCGTTGGCGTTTCTCCGCGCGCGAGCCAGACAGCTCGGCCATACCCATCCCGACAATGATTTCGTCGCTGATCGCCTTGTCCTGGTCGACGGTCCACGGCGTCCCGTTGAGCTTCGCGTAGAGCGCGACGCTGAAGTTCTGCAGGGTCCATTGCAAGTCGGCCGGGCGCTTCGTTGCCGTTCGGAGACGGATCTCTT
>Ga0316228_1000499_pt1 | contig 53082 bp, 46 predicted proteins | sample TBH18021metaG_FD_206005 | JGI IMG/M metagenome (GOLD analysis project Ga0316228, IMG submission 206005) | Freshwater microbial communities from Trout Bog Lake, Wisconsin, USA - TBH18021 | ecosystem: Environmental > Aquatic > Freshwater > Lake > Hypolimnion/Profundal zone | place: USA: Wisconsin... | reverse complement strand
TGCGCGAATTAAAGCTGGGGAGCGCGCCTTTGCCCGGTACCCGCTTGGTTCTGACCGCCGATATGCTGGCAGCGAAACTGGCAACAGCCGGCGCCGACCTCAGCTATGGTTCCTGGAAAATTCCACCTATGGTTACGATTAATGCCGCTAGCCAGACTGTCAGCAGCCAAACTTTGCAAGCGATGGCCACGGAAGCCATCAAACAGCGACTGGCTTCGGAAACCGCTGACGTTGTTGTCAGCGAGTGTGGGGTAGGCCACGATGTCCTTGTTCCCCCCGGACAGCTTTCATACAAGGTGGAACTGCCTAACGGCATCCGTTTTGTAATCCCGACAACGGCAAACATAATTGTTTGCACCGACGGACAGCCTTTTACCACAGTCAGTATAAAATTATATGTCAAGGCTTATCGCAACGTAGTGGTTGCAGCCCGGAATCTAGCGCCTTTTGAGCCCATTACTCCCGATAGCTTGCGGCTTGAACGCTGGGATATCGGACACTTAACAGGATATTTCATCGACGGCGATAAAATCATCGGACTGAGAACCCGCCGTGCGGTTGCCGCCGGACTGCCGCTGAGTGAAGTGGCGCTGGAAAAGCCGCCGCTTGTCCGCCATGGCAGCCCAGTGACCATTTTGGTCCAGATGGGCGAAATTACGGTGTCAACCAACGGACAGGCTCTGCAGGAAGGCAGCGAAGGGGCAATTATCCGGGTGCAAAACCTGAGTTCGAATCGAATTGTCAATGCCCGGGTGATTGACGGGGCGACGGTTCAGGTAATTATTTACAGCGGAAGGTGAAGGTGACCTTTGTGTCTAATAGTTACGTAAACCATCGGGCGATTATGGTGCTGGCTCTGGCCATTCTCCTCCTGGTGCAGCCTCTGACTGACGTGGCTATCGCGGGCTCGCTCTGGAGCGATTCAGGCCCGGGAGCCAGCCTGTACTCGGATCACCGGGCCCGGGCTGTCGGTGATATTCTGACCATTGTTATCAGTGAAAGCTTCACGGCTTCAAGGACTGGGGCCGCCAACAATAGCAAGGATTCCAGTACTAGTGTCAATGCCGGAGCGGGGATATTCCGTGGCCTTATGCCAGGGTCCGCCGGCAGCAGCGACAGCTTCAAGGCTTCAGGGTCATTGACTAATTCCAATACCATGACCGGTCGGATGACGGTGATGATCAGCGAAATCAAGCCCAATGGCAATTTGATCATATCCGGCACCCAGATGATCAAGCAGAACAACGAGGAACAGAAGATCATCGTTTCCGGTGAGGTCCGCCCGGATGACATTCAACCCGATAATACCATTTCATCCTCGATGGTCGCCAACGCCCAGATCAACATCGCCGGCAAGGGACCGCTGTCCGAGAAACAGCGCCAGGGGATACTCACCCAGTTATTCAACTTCCTGTTCTAGGTTCAACCAGGATTACGGCTGAATATCAGCCGAAATGGGATTAGGAAAGGAACGTTATGCGTAAAACCATTGCGGTTTGTCTGACAGCGATCATGATTGCTCTGAGTACATCCCCCTGCCTGGCTTCCATTTCGGCCAGCACCCGGATCAAGGATGTGGCCAAAGTCCAGGGAGTGCGTAACAACCAGCTGGTGGGATACGGCTTGGTGGTAGGATTGGCCGGGACCGGCGACTCTAACAAAATTACTTATACTATCGACTCGATTGTAAATATGCTGAAAACTTTTGGCGTTAATGTTCCTTCCGCTCAGCTGCAGCCCAAAAACGTGGCGGCGGTCATGGTGACAGCCCAGCTGCCGGCTTTCGTAAAACCTGGTGATACCATCGATATCACCGTGTCTTCGATGGGCGATGCCAAGAGCCTGACAGGCGGAACGCTGGTTCAGACGCCGCTCAAAGCAGCCAATGGCGCGGTTTATGCCGTCGGCCAGGGACCGATGTCGGTGGGCGGGTTTTCCGCCGGTGGCGGCGGCAGCAGCCAACAGAAGAATCACCCCACAGCCGGGTCGATCCCGGGTGGCGCCATTGTAGAGCGGGATGTTGCCGTCAAAGTTGATGATAATGGTACCATTTCCCTGGCTCTGAGCCAGCCTGATTTTACCACCGCAACGCGGATTGTCGAGGCTATAGAGCGACAGTTCGGCTCGATTGCTTCCCCCCGTGACGCCGGTACGGTAGTTGTCCGGGTGCCTTCCTCATATGGGAATAGCCTTGTCAGCTTTATCGCTGCTATTGAGGAACTGCCTGTCACTCCAGATAATATTGCCAAAGTAGTTATCAATGAGCGGACCGGCACGGTGGTCATGGGCGGCAACGTAACCATCGACACGGTGGCGGTGGCTCAAGGCGGTTTGACTGTCAAGATTAGCAAAACAACCGACGTGTCCCAGCCCCCGGCGTTGTCAGGTGGATCGACGGTGGCGACCAGCAATACCAACGTCCAAGTCACCGAGCAGCCAGCAGGGCTAATCGTGCTGCCGGCTACCGCCAGCATCAGCGACGTTGTCAATGCCCTTAACGCTGTTGGTGCGACTCCACGGGAAGTCATTTCCATACTGCAGGCGATCAAGGCCTCCGGGGCATTGCATTGCGACCTGCAGTTGATTTAGGAGTGATAAGGTATGATACCAAGCATCAATTCCCAACCTGCAGTTAGTCCGGTAACTTTGGCCCCCCAGACGGTGAACACCGCGAAGGACGCCAAGGCTGACGATACCAAAATGAAGGCTGCCTGTAAGGACTTTGAAGCAGTTTTCATGAATTACATGCTGAGCCAGATGCGCAAAACTGTGCCGAAGAACGGGCTGATACCCCAGTCTTCAGCACAGGATATCATGCAATCGATGCTTGATACTGAAATGACAAAAAATATGTCTCAGGCCGGAGGGATCGGTCTGGCTGACATGATTTACCGCCAGCTGACCCTCGCGAATAGTTCATTCAAAGCACCCAATAAAGGCCAGGCACCTCGCTAGTGCCTGGCCTTTCCTACTAATCTGAAGGAGGAACTTATGTCTAAGTATTGTCGCCGAATCAGTTTGCCGTTGGTTATCCTGCTGGTGGTTATGGTTTGCAGAGCCTGGGCAGCTCCGGCGACCAGTACGTTGCAAGGGGTCCGCTTCAGCCAGACGCCCGAAAAGGTGCGGATTGTAGTCGATATGGACAGCGTGCCGGGTTATAATGTTGTTCTTGAACAGGATCCGTTGCGCCTGATTGTAGAGCTGCCGGCGGTTCTTGATAAGGTAGTGATGACGCAAACAGTGTTTAATGATCCATTTGTTAGCAATCTGGAGGTACAGGAAACCGAACCAGGCAAGATAAGACTGATTATTAATTTGAAGCAGTCGGTGGTGCACAAGGAGTTTAGCCTGAAAACACCCAACCGTCTGGTCATTGACCTGATAAAAATCTACGACCAAAAGAGCGAAGAGATCATCCTGCCGGGGATGAAGCATGTCTCCTGGCAGCGCAGTCAGGCGTTCGGACCAGTGCAGGCCAATATCTTGTCCATTGATCTAAAACGCGGCTTTGCCTTGCGGCCGTTGTTATCCAACGGGGCCATAACCGGCCTTGAAACGGTGGCGGCGATGAGTTCTCAGGCTAAGGCCGTGGCGGCTGTAAACGGCTCCTATTTCGCCCCGAGCGGCGAGATCATCGGGCTGCTGAAGATCGATGGGCAGATCGTCAGTACGCCGATGCTTCCCCGCTCCGCGGTGGCAATCATGCCTGACGGCAAGATCACCATCGATCAGGTAGCTTATCAGGGCAGCGTGACACTGGCTAACGGCAAAACCATCGCCATTGACGGAGTCAACCGCGAACGCGGACCCAATGAAGCCATTCTCTATAACCAATACTACGGACCCAAGACAGGAACCAACGGATACGGCGTTGACTATGTACTGCGCGAAGACGGAACGATTATTGCGACATCCCAGGGCAATACCCCCATAGGGTCTGGGACAACGGTTCTGTCGGTCCACGGAGATGCCGCCAAGGCCTTGAGTGGCTTGAAAGTCGGCGACTTCGTGGTTGTGAGCCAGACCCTGGGACCTGTGTGGGATAAAGCGATTTATGCCTTGGGAGCCGGCCCGATGCTTGTCAAGGATGGCAGCATTTATCTGACCACCAAGACCGAGGAATTCGGTTCCGATGTTGCCGGTGGCCGGGCACCGCGAACAGCGCTTGGACTGACCAAAGACGGCGACTTGCTGCTGGTTGTTGTGGACGGCCGCCAGTCCACAAGCGCAGGACTGACCCTTTTGGAACTGGCACTTTTCATGCAGGAACTGGGAGCGGTGGACGCTTTGAATCTGGATGGCGGCGGGTCAAGTGAAATGGTGATTTCTGACAAGGTAATCAATAATCCCTCGGATGGCCATGAACGCATGGTGGGAGACGCTTTGGCGGTCATGGCGGCCCGGCTTGCCAATTAATAATAATGTTGTATAATTAGAGATATCAGGCTGGGGCGACTGAGCAGTCACCACCCAGGGCTCAACTGTGAATAGCCTGAACCAAGCAAGCTGAAAAGCTGATTATAAATGGAGGTGGATACTATGCTGCGACCCAGAAATATTGCTGTAATGGTGCTGATGTTATTGTTTTTTGCCGTTGCCTGGGCGGCTGCTAATGGGGCCTCTGTCGATCAAAAAAGTGTGCTTTCCGGCCGTGTGCTGGCTGAAAGTTTAGCAAGTCCTGGAGACAATGTCCGAGAAGGTGATGTTGTCGTTGTTGTTGAAACCATCACCGGACCGGTGCCGGCTGTAAGAGCGAATATTGACGGCAAAGTCAAGGAAGTTTTGGTAAAACCGGGAGACGTTATCCGAAGCGGGGATGTAGCTGCCAGGATTGAACCGGTGCGTAAATAAGAAAGGAATGATTAAATGACTTTCGTGGTCAGGTTCCGCCGGGTCGCGCTTATTGTGGCCCTGCTGGTTCTGCCGGTGGCGCTCGCTGATGCGGCACCGGACATCATGCCTGTGGATCAAATCAAAATAGGTATGCATGGTATTGGCAAGACGGTGGTATCGGGAACCAAGATTGAAGATTTTGATGTAGAAGTATTGGGGATCATGAAAGACAAAGGGCCATCCGGCGACCTGATACTTGTGCGTACTTCCGGCGATCTGATTGATCGCACCGGCGGCATCGCCCAAGGAATGAGCGGCAGCCCGGTGTATTTTGATGGTAAACTCGCGGGGGCGATCTCCTACGGCTGGTCGTTTAGCGATCACAAAGTGGGTATGGTGACGCCTATCGCCGATATGCTTAAGCTGTGGGATCTTTCCAGTAACAAGACCGATACGAATGAGGGCTCCAACTCCAACGAAAGATTGGTCAGCGAGGCCACCCCGCTTATGGCTGCAGGGTTCAGCGCGGGGGCGCTGGAAATGCTCAAAACTAATCTGCAACCGCTGAATTTGGTTCCTTATGCGGTGGGGGACGCGCCGGGTGATGTGCAATTTGGCCCCCTTGAGCCTGGTAGCTCGATAGGAGCTCAGCTTGTTCGCGGCGATGTCAGCCTAGGAGCTCTGGGCACTGTTACTTATGTGGAAGGCAACAAGGTATTGGCTTTTGGCCATCCCTTTCTAAAAAAAGGCAGCAGTGGTTATTTCATGACCAATGGTTATGTTTTTACCACCGTTAACGGCCTGGAAAACTCGTTCAAGGTCGGCACAACCGGTGCGGCCGTCGGAGTGATCAACCAAGACCGTGGGGCTGGAATCGCCGGGGAGATCGACCGATTTCCCAATACCATCCCCTTGCGAATCTCGGTAAGGGATTCTGCCCTGGGTCAAAGCCGCGATGCCGAGGTTCAGGTGGTTCAAGACGAGCAGTTATCTCCGATTCTTGCGGCAGCCTCCGTTTTTTCCGTGATTGAAAAAACGATGGACCGGGTAGGTTCCGGCTCTGCTAAGGTTGGATTCGAGCTTTCGGCGCGGAACATGCCGGGAGAAGTTTTCAAACGCGAGAATATGTTCTATAGCCCGGACAATATCAACGAAATGGCGGTAAGCGAAATTCACGAACTGCTGGCGCTCTTGGCGTCCAACCAGTTCCAGGCGGTGGATGTCCTTGATGTCAAGGTCAACGTCACTGTCGACCCTGAAAGGCGTACCGCCACTGTCATGGCGGCCCGTCCTGCTGCCCTGACCGCCAAGCCGGGCGATAAGGTAGGCATTGTCGTAAGCCTGAAGCCATTTCGCGGTGAGACTATCACCCGCGTTGTGCCTTTTACGATTCCGAAGAATCAGGCACCCGGTCCGCTTACACTGGAAGTTCGCGGCGGCGGTACAGTCCCGCTCATCGAGCTGTTGAAGCGCCAGGCGGCGACAGGCGGTGAAGTGCTGAAGCTTGTCGACAAACTGAAGACCAAGACGTTTGCTGATATGCTTAAAGAGCTGGCTGAGCGCGACCATAATAATGATATCGTTGTCGAGATGCTGGATGCCGATATGGGTGAAGGCACCACCGATCCCGCCAAGCTGCAGATGCCGGCGGCGAAACTGGAACCAGGTCCTACGCCTAACGTTGACGCAGGCAAGATGTCGTCGCGTGGGGGAAAAGCGTCTGGCGATGTCAAGAAACCGGAAGATGGCGGCAAGAGTGCAGTGGGTACTGACTATATTATTGACAGCGACACCCAGGTCATCATTGAAGTGACCCAAGCCGATGGTACGGTTGTCAGCAAAGCCGCTTCGCCAAAAGCGGGCGGAAAAGCTGCAGCTCCGGCAGGCGCGCAGACCTGGCGCTAACTTGAAGTGACCATGAAATCCTCAGGCTCAGGCCTGAGGATTTCATATATTGAGGGATTTTGTGCGCAGGCCGGCGGATGGTCTGCTGCGCTGTTTGCCGCCTGAAGGCCTATTAATGTCAATATGGCTAGAATATTAATGATTTGACAGGAGATTCAAGCGATCAGGCTGATGAAATTGGTAGGTTACAGCAGGGAAATGGGTTATCTGCATGGAATAGAACCTAGAGATAATTATTTTCTGTTTTTTTGGTCCGGCTGACTGCTTGAGAGCATGAACTGCCTTGGCAAGCGTATGATAATACTGGTATTTTATTCCTGGGCGAAAACATTGCCTGGCGGCAAATTCGCAGGGTAATTGTGAGGTTATTGCAATGCTCATTCCTATCCTGGAGAAAATCGGCAGCAGGGTTCTTGTTCAACTGGAACTAGGGGGACAAATTGTCCTTCTGGCTTTTGATACTCTGTTTCACCTGCGCCGTATGCCCAACATGCGGCATGTGCTGCTGCAAATGGCCCACCTGGGAGTTGACTCCCTGCCTATTGTTCTTTTGACGCTATTATTTACCGGTATGGTCATGACGGTGCAATCAGCTCATGAGTTTATTAAATACGGTGCCCAATCCTCGGTCGGCGGGGTCGTGGCAGTTGCAATGGGGCGCGAGCTTGCTCCAGTGATGACCGGGGTGGTGTTTGCCGGCCGGGTTGGGGCGGCGATCACAGCGGAAATCGGCACAATGAAAGTTACCGAACAAATTGACGCACTGAGGGTCATGGCCACCAACCCTGTTGCTTACCTGGTGGTGCCGAGACTGATTGCCTGCGTGTTCATGCTGCCGATACTGGTTACCTTCGGCGACATCATCGGGACAGTGGGAGGCTACTTGGTGGCCACGTTGTATGCCGGGATCGGTTCCTTCACGTATTTGCATTCCATCAAAATTTTCGCGGTGGTCAACGACGTGACCGGGGGACTGGTAAAAAGCATGTTTTTTGGAGCAATTGTAGCCATTATCGGTTGTTATAAAGGGTTAACCACAGCTGAGGGCGCTGAGGGCGTGGGTAAGGCGACCACGAGTTCGGTGGTAACTTCGATGATCATGATTTTTGTCAGCAACTATTTTCTGTCGCTGATTCTGTACCGCTAGAGGTGGATAATGATTAAGCTCACTAATGTCAGTATAGGCTTCCGTGACAAAAAGGTGCTGGATGACATAAATCTGGAAGTGGCCCAAGGGGAAATCATGGTCATAATCGGGCCAAGCGGTACAGGTAAAAGTACGATTTTGCGGCTGATGATCGGGCTGCTGAGACCCACCGCCGGGCAAATCTGGATTAATGACCGCGAAATTTCCGCTCTGGCAGAAGACGACCTTAACGTCATCCGCCGGGATATGGGGATGGTCTTCCAGTATTCGGCGCTGTTTGACTCAATGACGGTGGGGGAAAACGTTGCTTTTGGTCTGCGACAACATACCACCCTCAGCGACGAAGAGATAGCGCAGGTGGTGCGCCGCAAACTACGGATGGTCGGGTTGACCGGGCAGGAAGGCGTTATGCCCAGCCAGCTATCCGGCGGGATGAAGAAACGGGTCAGCTTGGCCAGAGCCATTGCCCTGAATCCGCAAATTGTTCTTTATGACGAACCCACCGCCGGTCTGGATCCGATTATGTCTACCACCATTGACCGTCTGATATGCAGTACCCGGCGCCTTCTTGGGGTGACATCGGTAGTGGTGACTCACCAAATGTCGAGCGCTTTTAATATCGCTGATCGCATTGCGATGATTAACCAGGGGCGAATTATTGAAGTGGGAACCGTCTCTGAGATCAAAAAATCAGCCAATCCGATCGTTCAGCAGTTCATCCACGGCTGGGCCAGACCAGAGCAATTCACCAAAAGGAGGTCGAAAGTATGAAATTAAGCACCGAAGCCAAGGTCGGCGCTGTAACGCTGCTCGGCTTTTTGCTCCTGGCGTATATGATTATCCATCTTGGCGACTTCAGTTTTGGTGAAAAAGGCTATCCGTTGAAAGCTGTATTCAATCAGGTCAGCGGACTCAAAGACGGGAATGTTGTCCGCTACGCCGGGGTTGAAATAGGCCGTGTTACGGCCGTGAAAACCACCCCTGAGGGAGTTGAGGTGTTGATGCGCATCAACCCGGGGGTTAGAATTCCCGAAGGATCAAAATTTGCCATTGGTACAGATGGTTTGCTTGGTGAGAAATTTATCAACATTACTCCGCCCCGAACCCTGTCCAGCTATCTGGCGCCAGGCAGCGAGGTGCGGGGTGAAGACCCGCAGGGTTTAGATCAATTGGTCGCTACCGCCGACAAAACATTGATTGACCTTCAAAAACTTATTCTGTCGCTGAACGACATTCTGGGCGACGACAGTGTCAAAGAGGCGCTGAAAGCCAGTGCGGTAAACGCCAAGGAGATTACCGAAAGACTCAAAGAGTTCAGCACGACCTTGGCGAGAATGGCTCAAAATAACGAACAAGATGTAAATGCGACGGTAGGCAATCTACGTGTCATGTCCGACGGCCTGCGCGATGTCGCCGATCGGGTTGACAAAATGGTCGCCAGTGTTGACAATAACGGCCAAACGGCGAAGGATCTGCGCGAAACCATTCAGAATCTTAAAAACACCAGTAGCCGGGTGGAAAAGATCGCGGCGTCGCTGGAGGGAATCACCACCGATCCTGAAACAGCGAAAAATATAAAGGCCACCCTGAAGAACAGCCGCGAGGCCACTGAGAAAGCGAATAAAATGCTGACAAAGATTGATTCGGTGAATGTGCAAACCGGATTTGAAGTCCTTCATAATACCCATAATTCCCAGTACCGGAGCGATGCCGATATTCGAATCAACACTTCCTCACAGGATTTTGCCGTAATCGGGGTGAGCAACATCGGCGGGCGGGACAACAGCAATCTGGGCAATTTTCAAATTGGCAAGGGTGATGCCCAGTTCGCGGCCCGGGCCGGGATGATCGATGGCAAGGCGGGAGTGGGGGCCGATACCCAGATAGGCACTCAGATGAAGCTGTCACTGGATGTTTACGATCCTAATGATGTCCGGGTCAAACTCAGGACCCAGTTCAAGATCGCACCTGATACCTTCCTTGTTGGCGAGGCTGACGCCCTGAACAAGCATCCCGACCAGAATACCTATATCGGGATTCGCCATAGTTTTTGAGGATTTTATTGACACTCCCAGCGTTTCGACCTATAATAAAACCATAATTGACTAGCCAGTCAGCATTAACTAATTATAGCTGCGATAACCGTGGCTCAAACTTGTCAGGAGGAATTAGGGATGGCAGAACGACACACCTGGAAAAGACGTTTGGCAGCAGCACTGGCAAGCGGGATTTTTTTGGCCGGCAGCGCTTGCGCACTGGCGGCACCTGTTGAGTTATCGCTGGACGACAGCATCGGTCTGGCGCTGAAGAACAATCCGACAATTAAAATCGCCGAAGCCGGCAAAGAGAAATCACGGTGGGGGATCGATCAGGCCCAGGCCGGCGCAGGCTTCGTTCTCAATTATGCCCATTCTGATAAACGCTATGATACACCGCCTAGTCCAACAGGATTCCCCACGTATACTTACACGAATCTTTTCAACAACCAGCTGTCGCTGGGTCTGCCGATCTATACCGGCGGAAAACTGGAAGGGCTCATCGATCAGGCCAAACTTACTTATCAGGTATCTGATCTCAATGTCGACGCCACCAGGCAGCAGCTCAGGCTGAGCGCCACCACCTCCTATTTTAACGTTTTGGCGACCCGCAACCTTCTGGAAGTGGCCAAACAATCGGTGACCGACTTTGAGGCGCATCTGAAAAATGTCCAAGCCCAGTATGACGTGGGCACAGTGGCCCGGTCCGACGTGCTGCAGACCCAGGTACAGCTGGCCAATGCCCAGGACAACCTGATTAAAGCTGACAACAACTACAACCTGGCGGTGGCCAACCTCAACAACGTGATCGGCCTGCCGCTCAGCGGCGAGATAAAACTGAAGGAAGACCTCAAGTACCAGCAGTATCCGCTGACCCTTGATGACAGCGTAAGATACGCCCTGACTAGCCGGCCGGAAATAGCTCAGTCCCAGGCGAACATCGGCATCGCAAAGGACCAGATCAAAGTCGCCCAGAGCGGTAGCCTGCCGACTCTTTCCTTCAATGGGACCAACGGATGGTATGACAAGGATTTTCCTGGAGCGAAAAACAGCAACTGGCTGGTATCGCTCAATCTGGGACTGAATGTGTTTGACTCAGGCCTTACCAGATCGCAGGTTAAACAAGCCGAGTACGGCGTGACCACGGCCCAGGAGACGGCCCGGCAGACCCGGGACACCATCGCGCTGGATGTCCGCACGGCCTATCTCAGCATGAAAGAAGCGGAAAAACGGATCGATACCACCAAGGTGGCGGTGGATCAGGCGGATGAAAACTTCCGGATTGCCGAAGTCCGTTACACTGCCGGGGTAGGCACCAATCTTGACGTCGTCGACGCCGAACTGGCGCTCACGCAGGCCAAGACCAACTATATCCAGGCTCTGTATGATTACAACACCAGCAAAGCCCTACTGGATAAAGCTATGGGCTTAATGGTGAAATAGTTTTCGCAAAGCAGTAGCCGGGGCATAGCCCCGGCTATTATGCATATTTAACCTTTAATGCCTGGTTTTGACGCATAATCCAGCATTTTCCGGGGAGAATATGATCTGACATTTTTTAAAAAAAGGAAGGTTTTTGACCCGCGTCGAAGTAATAGAGATTCTGAAGCGGGAGGCTTACTATGCGGAAAAAAGCCATTGCCTTCATCCTAGTGGCTTTTGTAATCGTTGGTTTGGCCAGCGCTTTTTGGTATAACAAGAGTCAGGCCGCATTGACCGGCATGCAGGGTATATTGACTGAAGAGCTGACCAAAGCTCTTGGTAGTGAAGTCGTCGTCGGAAAGTTGGAACTGGCGTCTTTCAATAAAATTGTGCTCCATGATGTGGCCATACGGGACAGCGATGGCGGCCTTCTTGCCGCAAGCTCCAAAATCACGGCGGTTTTTGATCCGCTGGCGCTGCTAAAGGGTGTGGTTTCCACAGCAGCAGTCAGAGAACTGACGCTGGATGCCCCCGAGATTTTCCTGACCCGCCGCTCCGACGGGCGGTGGAACATTGACGATCTTCTGGAGCGCACCCGATCGGAAGACTCGGCTTTCAGCGGAAAAATCACCGTGCTGGAAGGCACTGTCACGATAAAGACGACTGAGGGGCAATGGGTACTCACGACAATCAACGGCGGCCTTGACTTTGTCAAGAAGCCGGATGTTTTGATCAAGATCGCCGCCATGTACAACGGCGCAGCAGGCGAGTTGTCCGGCAGGTTCACGAATGAGGGGTCAAGCGGGTTCGACGTCAAAATGGCCGGCTTTATGCTGGACGATGTAAAGCCCTTGATACCGGCTCAGTCGGCGTTTCAAATTTCAGGGGGAAAAATCAGCAATCTGGTGCTGACTCTCAGGCGTGATCAAGGCAAGGTCACTTACGCCGGGGAGGCACTGTTTGACGATATGGCTGTTGATCTCGGGGCAGTCCCGGTTCGTGAAGGCCGGGGACTTGTCACTTTCACTGATAAAACCGTTCATTTCTTCGGCACCGCGGCAAAAGTGTTCAACCAGTCTGTCCGGGTGAGTGGCCAGATCAGGACCGATACCGCCGAACCGGTGCTTAATCTGACTGTTTCGGCCAATCAGTTTGATGGTTCAGTGGCTATCCCCAACGCGCCGGTTACCGGTCCGCTGAGTTTCACCGTAACCGTGACCGGTACTTTTGCCCAACCTGGGGCCTACGGTGAAGTTCAGCTGGAGCAGGGAGAAATCGCCGGTTACGCCGTACATGGCGCTGTAGCCCAATTTGGGTATAGCGGCAATGTCCTGAATGTCAGCCAGTTTGATGCCGATATGTTCGGCGGCCGCATTGCTTTGGCAGGCACTGTTGACACCCAAAATCAGCATTTCCATGCCGATGGACGGGGCCGCGGTCTGGATATGGCGGCATTGCCTGAACTGGCCTGTAATATTAGCGGCCATGGCGATATAGATGTTGTTGTTGACGGAACCGGCGCTCTTGCCGGAGCGGATGCCGCCGTCACCGTCAAATTGGGGGCCGGATCGCTGGCCGGCGTTACGTTCTCGAATCTGGCCGGAGGTATTTCCAAGACCGGCGAGCATATAAGCGTGGATTACCTGACAGCCGGCTTCGGACCAGGAGTGCTAACCGGCCGGGGAACTGTAGACAATGGCGTGGTGAATCTGGCTATTTTCGGCCAGGGAGTGCCGCTGGCCGCTTTGGCGGCCCCGGTGCAGGGGCTGATTCTAGATGGCTCAGCCGACTTTGAGGGGACAATCTCCGGCACAACCGCCGATCCGCAGTTGGCCGCCCGCTTTACCACCTATAACGGACAGGCCTTCCACCAGCCGTTTACCTTGGCCCAGGGGCGCATTTCGGCCAGCAAGGAAAAACTAGAGCTGACAGAGGTGGAAGCTGTCAACGGGGTCACCAAACACCGGGTATGGGGCACCGTCGGACTGACGGGGCAGCACCTGACCGATATTACGATTATTAGCAGCCGGGCCAGGGCGGAGGATATTGTAAAACTGATTTCGCCTGGCGAGAGACTTACCGGCAATGTCGACAATGAGGTTAGAATCAGCGGACCGGTAGCTCATCTCAACGCCGAGGGCCGGGTCAGCCTGACTGAAGGCAGTTTCCGCGGTCAGCTTGTCGCCCGCGCCGCAGGGTCGTACCGGCGTCATGACGGTATTATCGAACTGAATGATTTCGCGGTGAACTCCCTGAATACCCAGATCAAACTTGCCGGTACAATAGCCGCCGACGGTGGGCTGGATTTTGATGTAACGGCTAAAGATATCGACATCGCTGCCCTGCATTTTGATTATCCCTATCCTGTTGCCGGGAAGGCGAATTTTTCCGGTAAGCTGAAAGGTACCGGGGTCAACCCGGTGTTTAACGGGGAAATTACCGCCGACAGTCTTAAGTTGAATAATCAGGAACTGCAGGCCGTTAGAGGTACAATCGCCATTGATGGCCCGCAGATTGACATACCGGTCTTTGGTTTCTCGCAAAAAGGAGGGCAATTCAGCTTTGCCGGCGGTGTCAATACCGGCTCTGGAGCAATATACGGCAGCCTGAACGCCGAGAACGGCAGTATGGCCGCTTTGCTGGAGATGATGAATGTTCCGGCTAAGGATGTGGACGGGCGTCTCGACGGACAAGTCGTGATGCAGGGAACAATGGCCAAACCGAGTATCGCTCTGACCGGGAAGCTGACCAAAGGCAAAATAAAGAATTATCCGCTGGATAATATTGAAGTAGATATCGCTCTGGAGAATGATGTTGTTACAATCAACCGCTTTTACGCCAAACAAGGAAGCGGAGTGCTGGCAGTTCACGGCACCGCTGCCCTCCATGGGCCGCTGAACCTGGAAATCGGCGGACGCGGCATTGACGCTGGCCTCCTCACCACCTGGTTTGATTCCACGATAGATACCAGAGGTAAAATGAATTTTGCCGCCCAGGTTACCGGCAGCGCCGCGAACCCCCATGCAGCCGTTTCGCTGGAGATCAGCGGAGGTGGGGTTGCCAACGCCACCTTCGACTCTCTGTATGGACTGTTCGTCTTAGATAATCACAGTATTCTCGTCAATCAGCTCATGTTTATCAAAGGCCCGTACCGGGCCAGCGCTTACGGAACCATCCCCCTGGCCGCCCTTACTAAGCAAGGACGGGCAGCGGCGACGACCGCTGATGAGATGGACTTGAAAGTAAGGCTGGATCAGGCAAACCTGAGCATACTGCCGCTGCTGACCAAGGAGGTGGCTTGGGCCGCCGGTGAAACCACCGGTGAAGTCACGGTTACCGGAACCCTGGCTCAACCGCTCCTGCGGGGCGAGTTCGTTGTCAAGGACGGGACGATAAAGCTGGCGTCACTGGCCGACCCCATCCAGAAAGTGGGGGTTGATATTCAATTCGAAGGTGATAAAATTAGTGTTAAAACCTTCGATGGGAGCATGGGCTCAGGGAGCTACCGCCTAACCGGCAGCGCCACCCTGCGCGGACTGACTCTGCAAGACTATAACTTGCTGCTGGTGCTGGACAAGCTGGCAATCAACCATAAATACTTCAAAGGCCCGCTCAATGGAACGCTGGTTTTGGCGACAAATGGAGGAAAACCTACCCTGAGCGGCAAAATGCTTATGGAGGATACCACAGCTAATATTCCGTTTATTCCCGAATTTAAGGCCTCAGGCCTGGACATAGGCCTGGACCTCGAATTGCAGGTGCATAAAAAGGTTCGCCTGTTTAATCCCTATATGTATGACCTTATGGTAGAAGGGCGATTGAAGTTCGCCGGCACAACTCAGGCGCCGGCGGTCTCCGGCAGGATTAATGCCATCCGGGGTACAGTCAGTTACCTCAGGACCCAGTTTAAAGTCGATACCGGCAGCGCCGAATTTACCCAGTTTGGCTCACTGGTGCCAGTGATTAGGCTGAATGCCGAGACCAATCTGGAAAGTACCAAGGTAATTCTCGCCGTCGACGGGCCAGCGAACGCTATGGACTTCCGCCTGTCCTCCGAACCGGCGATGAGTCAACAGGAGATATTGATGCTCTTGACTCTTCGCAGCAGATATTTTGAGAAAACGACTGTTCCCCTAAATACCCGTGACAGCGGCCTCGGCCGGGATCAACTCGTCGGACTGCTGGACGCCGGGATGCAGATGAGATTTCTGACTGAAGCGGAAAGCGTTTTCCGCGAATATTTCAGGCTGGATGATTTTCGCCTGGTGCGGGGAACAACCCCATCCGATATTCTGGTTCCGCTTCAGGATATCAGCGTTAATGACCAGCAAGCTTACAGCCTGTCCCTCAGCAAGTATATCAATGAGCGCTTGATGCTGACTTATACCATGGGTGTTGATCATCAGGGTCACACCGTGTCGTTCCGCTACGATTTGAGCCGGCGGGTCAGTTTTACCGGTCTGCAGGACGAACAAAACCGAATCCGACTTGGTGTGGAGACCAGGTTCCATTTTTAAACCGAGGATGATAGAAATGGCACTAAGGCAATATTTGACTGAACTAAAAAAAATAAGGCTGCTCGATATCGACGAGGAAAAGCTTCTGTGGCAGGGGTATAAGGAAAGCGGCGACCTGGACAGCCGCCAGAAGATCATCGAGCATTATCAGCCGTTGGTGTTCAAGGTGGCACTCGGCTGGCGTATTGATGAGCCTGCCCTGCTGGATCTGATTCAAGAGGGTACGGTGGGGCTGATTGAGGCTGTGGAAAGCTACGATCACACCAGAGGGGTGGCGTTCAGTCTCTACGCTCTCCACCGGATTCGCGGCCGGATGCTGAATTACAGCACCCGGGAAGGCAAGCTCAACTTGGTTTATATGGACAGTCCGGTGGCGGAAGAGAACGGTTCGTTTACATTGGCCGACTTTTTGGTGGACGGCGCCGCAGCGGTTGCTGTCCAGGCTGAACAAAATTTCCTCCTGGAACAGGTAAAAACAGCCATGGGGCGACTGCCTGCCAAAGAGCAGCTCGTGCTGAGCGGCATGTACCTTGAGGAACGCGAACCCAAGCAACTGGCAGAATCCCTTGATTTGAGCCTTTCCCATATTTATCGCCTGCAGAAGCAGGGTGTTCGCCGGGTACGCGGGATGCTGTCCCGGTTGATGCAGGATATGAAAAACACGTGGTAGCAAGCAAACAGGCGGAAATGGGGCGGATTGACGGCAAATGTCGTACCTAACCCCGAGAAATGCCCGGATTTGACTTGATAGGCATGACCATAATCTGGCCTCTTTCCATGACTATATAATGCGGTTATAATAGGAGAGGTGGAAATGGCGGATTTAAAATGTCATATGTCCCGGCACCTTTGCTCAGCCAAACAATGGTTGACAAGGGCCGAAGAGTCTTTTGACAAGGATAGTAATATCCGCGGGGAACTCGACCTGTTCTTGGCGCAGGCCGAGCTGCAGCGCGCCCGGGAGACCAATCATTCCCGGCAGTGGCGCTATAAGTACCCGATCCTTCGCCACGCCTTGTCACTGATAGCTGCGACAACCATTGTTGCTGTCGGTTTCGGAGCGTATTGGTGGACAAGCGGCAGCACCATGGCCGTACCTGTTCCGCCAGTCGCCCAAGAGACCAAAAATATACCGGCAGTAAATCCCGGCAGCGAAATCGCCGCCGGATCGCTCCGGGCTGAGAATCCACAGCCGGCTGCCGCGACAGCCAGCGTGATGGCCACCCCGACGGCTGTTCCACTTGTGGAGCGGCCGGAAAAGGCTGAGCGTTTACGCCAGTCTGAGAAAGAGAATCTTCTGCCCCCGGATGAAATGCAAAAGATCATCCGAGCGGCCGGGAAGTCACTTCGCGGTCAATAAATACTCATAAGGAGGTAATGCATGAAAGCGACAAGACGCTACGGACACCTACTACTTGCAGTCATTTTCAGCCTAGGCATCTTGCTTAGCGCCGGCGCTCCGATATATGCTGCAGATTATACCGGCAAAAAGATCACAGCTGTCAGCGTTACCGGCAACGCCACAGTGCCGGAAAGTCAAATTTTGATGGCAGTTAAGACCAAGCCCGGTGATACCTTCGATCCTGAAAAGATTCAGCAGGATATGCGGGCCATCTACGAGCTTGGCAGTTTTTTTGACGTTGTGACCAATTTCAGTGAAGTTCCCGAAGGGGTCAAAGTCACCTATACGGTGATGGAGAATCCTGCCTTAAAGGAAGTTGTCGTCAAGGGCAACACCAAGGTATCGACGGACAAGCTGAAAAGCATGCTGACAGTGAAACAGGGCAATGTGCTGAACAGCAAAATCCTCAACGATGATGCCCGGGCAATGGAACAGTACTACCACGACCAGGGATATATCCTGGCCCGGGTAAGTGACGTGGCGATGAGCCCCGGCGGCGTGCTGACCGTCACCATCAACGAAGGCATGCTTGAAGGCATCATGATCAAGGGCAATGACAAGACCAAGACCAATGTCATCACCCGCGAAATCAAAGTTAAGCCTGGCGAACCCTTTAACGTCAAGGACGCCAAGCGGAGCATGCAGAAGGTCTACAACACCGGTTACTTTGAAGATGTGAACATGAAGCTCAATCCCGGGAGAGAGCCCAACGCTGTTGTGCTTGAAGCCGATGTGACCGAGCAGAAAACCGGGACCTTCACCGTCGGCGGCGGATACAGCCAGTCCGACGGGCTGATCGGTATCATTGAACTTGGCGACTCCAACTTCAAGGGTACCGGCGACAAGGTCAAAGTCCACTACGAATTCGGCGGAAAAGACGATGCTCACAACTATATCTTCAGTTATACCAAGCCATGGCTGGATGATAAGCAGACATCGATAGGCGCCAGTCTTTTCAACACCACTTATCAGTACAACGACTACGGCATGGCTGATGTTGGCGGTAAAAACTCGGATATCCGCTCGACCTACGACCGCAAGGCCCAAGGCTTTAGTGTGAGCCTCGGCCGGCCGCAAGGCGAGTATATCCAGAACAACATCACCTTCAAACGTGAGAAAGACACCTATCTGGATTATGTTTCCGGTCCGGTGAACTATCTGCTTCCTGCCGGTAGCGCGCAGCCGGATCCTGTCAATGGTAACGCCTTTATGGCAATGCACCCGGACTGGCTGGTTCAAAACTTCGGCCTGACCCAGAGTGTGGCCCTGCAAAGAGTCTATGATACCCGCGACAACGTCTTCGCTCCGACTGAGGGAGGACGGATCGCCTTGACTACCGAGTTTGCCGGCCACTTCCTCGGCGGGGATTTTGCTTACAACAAGTATACCTTTGAGGGCAGCCATTATCTCAAGATCGGTAGCCAGCAGGTACTGGCTCTGCGCCTCCAGGGCGGATTCGCCACCGGGTCCCTGCCTGATGCCGGCAAGTATGCCGTCGGCGGCATTGACACCTTGCGCGGTTATGACGACCTGGAATTCAAGGGCAGCAAGATGGTGACCGCTACAGCCGAGTACCGGTTCCCGATTGTCAAGAAAGTCCAAGGGGTTGTTTTCTCTGACATCGGTAATGCCTGGGACGACGGAGCCTCCAACACGCAGATGCGCCTGAAGGCCAGCGTCGGTGTCGGACTCAATGTCAATACCCCGCTTGGTCCGATCCGCCTGGATTACGCCCGCGGTGACCAGGGCGGCAAAGTGGAGTTCGGTTTCGGTGGTCAATTCTAACCAGTTTTACAAAGAGTCAGGTCTTGGACCTGACTCTGCTTCTATCATACCCGATGCGCCGGGAGGTGAAGGGCCATTACCATTCTTAAGCTATATCGCATCTTTGTAATAAGCATACTCACCCTGGCCCTGCTTTCAGGAATAGCCGGCGCCCAGGAGGCGTCGGTGGAGGAGGTGTCGGTGGACATCAGATCCAGCGACGCGCCTCCACCGACGCGGGTCCTCCGGCGAATGGAATTAAGTGTGGCGACGGTGGGGGATCATGTTCTGGTCGGCCGCCGCATTGCCGACGTCGCGGACAACAAAGAGTCATACGAAAAACTGATCAAAGAGGTTTTTGACCGGGTTCTTGTGGGCTATTCGGTCCAGCAGGTAACCATCACTCCCGGAGCGGCCACGCATATCGCGGTGCTCCTTTCGCCCTGGGGCGATGTGGTGAAGAATGTCCGGCTGGAGACCGATTTCGGCGATATCTCACCCGGGACGGCGGCTTTGATCCAGCAGGATATGGGGAATATCGCCGACAAGATCAACAGTGTGCTGCTGGGCATGCCGGTGGACGCGGTGGACTGGGCCGGAGGGGTTTCCAAGGCGATGATCCGGGAGATACTGGCGGCCCAGCTGCCAGAGTTTCGCGCCAACCTGGACATTCTGGCCGGACAGACGACGGTGGTCAAGCTTTCGCTCATGCCGGCCGGTCCGGTTATCCGCGATGTGAAAGTCTCGCTTCGTTCTCGCAGCATCCCTAATATGCTGTTGCTGGAAGCCCAGGCGGCACTGGAAGATTCGGCCGCGATACTGCGAGGGTTGCCGGTGGCTTTCGTTGAGCGGCACAGTGACTATTTCAACAGCGTTCTCACAGCCTCTATCGCCGACCGGCCTATCGTCAAACGCTATGGTCTCAAATTGAGCGCTCAGCTGAATACCGGACCCGAAACCGAAGTTGTCGTCAATGTTGAAACAACCAAGTACAATGTGACTTTAGAGGGTTATCTTGATGTCGGCAAGACCACCGACAATACCTCGGCCAGACTGCATATCGGCGAATATGTGTCCAAACGCGACGAGCTGTTTTTGGAAACTACCTTCATTCCCGGGTCGGTTTCCTGGATATTCGCGCCAGGGTGGGGACACCGGCTGTCAGATAGTACGACAGCAGGGTTAAAATACCAGATCGAGGAGAAGCACGATATCCTGTGGCTGAACCAGGATCTTGGGAAGCATTGGATGCTCCGCCTGGAACGCACGCCTGGCACCGGTTACACCGAACTGGGTATCCGTCTCAAACTCCACGATTTTCTAAGCGCGGAATATATATTTTCCAACAACCAGCGCTGGCTCCGTTTGGTGGGAAACTTGTAGAATAATTGTCCTTGAACATGGGGGAAGTCCCTGCTATAATGAAGAAGTATAAATTCTGCCTTAGGCGGAAAGAGGGGTAGTCAAGTGCTTAAAATTGAAAAGAAACAAGTTAAAATCGTGTCAGTAGTTATTGCGGCTGTCTTTTTGTTGGGAATAGTCGGAATCGCACTTTCAACGACCGGCAAGACGTATGCGGCTCCAACCTCCAATATCGGAGTTGTGAATTATCAATTACTGGTGTCCCAGCATCCTGATGCCGCAGCGGCTCAGGAGAGCATGAAGACGGAAGTTGCTCAGGCACAGAAAGATTTTGACGCCAAAGCCGCCACAATGACCAACGACAAAGAAAAACAGGATTACTTCATGCAGTTGCAGCAACGCTTGAACGCCAAGAACCAAGAACTGCTGGGAGCCATCAACGATAAGGTGACGGCAGCCGTCAAGGCAGTCGCTGAGGCCAAAGGGCTTGCGGTGGTTGTGGACAAAGGCGCTGTCATTTACGGTGGGCAAGATATTACTGATGAAGTGACCAAGAAGATTACCGGTAAATAATTTACAGCAAATTTTGCCGAGCCGGTTTAACTGAGCTCGGTTCTTTATTAGCAGAAGGAGGGGTGATTGGTGTTGAGGAACCGTACCGAATTCTGTTTTCTGGCAGTACTACTGGTAATTGTTGTCGGGATGGCTGCAGGTTGTAGTTCCAAACCCGCTCAAGACACCAAGACTTCCGCTCTGCCCCAGGTGGGGATTATTGATACTCCGACGGCGGTAAAAAACCATCCAAAATACGCCCAGTTGCAGCGGCTGAATCAAGAATACGACGCTCTTGTCGCACAAGTTCAGGCTGAGGGAGGACAGGCCGGGGCAGACCTGCCACCGTCCCTGAATGGACCCGCTGGCCAAAGTGAGGCTGCTGCCCGGGAGTTTAACGCCAAAATGGCTGCCAAGGAGAGGGAGCTGAAAACCGGGCTGGAAGCGGCCGACGTTCAGGAGCGCCAGTCTTCGCAGACTGAACTGAACACTTATGTCAGCGAATTGGACAAAGATTATCAGCCGCAGATTTTCAGCCTCCAACTCAAACTGAAAACAGTCCAACTCTCGAAAGAAGATGCAGCCGCTCCCCAGGCCGAGCTGGAACGTCTCCAAAGCGAGCGGGCCGCCAAAATCGCTGCCAAGCAGCAGGAACTGCTCACCAAGCTGGAACAGACGATGACTGCCAAGCAAGCCGACGCGAGACATCAGCTTGATGCTTACGGACAACAGCTCAGTGCGGCTGTTGCCGGTGATCAGGCGACAGAAAAGACCAATCTTGCCGCCGCTGGTTCCAAGCCGGATGCCACATTGCAAGCTGGCAAGCAGCAGCAGCTGGCGATGAAGCAGCAGGAAATAACGGCATTACAGGATCTGATCAGCAGCGATGTCCGGGATAAAGCTGCCAAGGTTGCGGCTGAGAAGGGCTTAGAGGCGGTGTTCGCAGACGTCAGGCTGAATGTCAGCGCTGTTGATGTAACTACTGCGGTGATTGCCGAGTTTAAGATATAGCTGCCATGAGCATAATAAACTTGAACAAGATTCATGATTGGAGGTTGCGATATGCGACAAAAATGGGGCTTGGCTTTAGGGTTGATTGTGATTTTTTCTGCTGCTCTACTGCTGGCCGGATGCGGGGCCAATACCGGTGGAGTGGGAGTTCTGGATGTCAATAAAGTAATGACTGACAGTCCTAAGGTCAAAGAATTTCAAGAGCAACTAAACGTCAAAGGGAAAGATCTGAGCGATAAACTGGAAAAAGAGAAAGCCGGCCTGAGCCAGGAAGAATTTCAAAAGCGGCAAGAGGCAGCTTACGGCGATTTCCTGAAATCAAAACAAGAACTGGAAGTCCAGATTGACACCACTATTAAGACGGCGCTGGAGCAGGTGGCGAAAGAGAAAAAACTGGGTGTCATTCTCTATAAAAACGGAGTGGCTCAGGGTGGTACTGACGTGACTGATGCTGTTATTCAAAAAATGCAGTAACCTTCGCTCAGGTCATCGGGTGATAACGGCAGTAAGGTTAACAAAACCTTATGGGAGTGTTCCTTTTGACTAAGACGTTACAAGAGATTGCCGAACTCGTGGGTGGAACGGTTCTGGGCGAAACCGACCAGGAGATTAGCGGTATAACCAATATTGAAGACGCCGGTCCGGGGCAGATTACTTTCGCCGTACCGCCGCATCTTGACAAGGCGGCCGCATGCGCTGCCGCCGCGGTCATTATCCCCGACACTGTGACCCAGTTTTCCAAACCGGCAATCCGGGTGGCAAATCCCCGGGTGGCTTTTATCAGGTTACTGGAACTATTTACACCGCCGACGGTGGTGGAGCGGGGAGTTCATCCCGCGGCAATTGTGGGTGCTAACGTGAAGTTAGGCTGTAATGTAGCCGTTATGGCCTGTGCCGTTATTGGCGACAACGTCAGTATCGGCGATAATACGGTCATTTCTCCCCATGTGACTTTAGGGGAGAATGTAATCATTGGCGCTGACACGATTATCTATCCCAATGTCGCCGTATATCCCTGCTGCGTTCTCGGATCTCGGGTTATTGTCCACGCCGGGACGGTCATCGGCAGTGACGGTTTTGGCTTTGTCACTGTAGGCGGCCGGCATCACAAGGTTCCCCATGTAGGCAATGTCAGCATCGAAGATGATGTGGAATTAGGGGCCAACGTAACCATCGACAGGGGTACTACTGGTTCGACTATAGTCGGACGTGGCACCAAAATCGACAATCTGGTCCATCTGGCTCACAACGTTGTTGTCGGCGAGAACTGCTTTTTGGTGGCTTTTACCGGAATCTCCGGCAGTGCCCGCATCGGCAATAATGTGACCTTCGCCGGCCAGAGCGGCAGTGCCGGGCATCTGACCATTGGGGATAACTGTGTGTTCGCCGCCAAGTCGGGTGTAATCGGCAATGTGCCTGCCAACTCCTTTTACGCCGGGTTCCCCGCCAGGCCGCATCGGGAATGGCTGAGGGTCGAGGGTGCGCAACAAAAAGTTCCGGATCTGTTGAAAAAGGTTCGGGACCTGGAAAAACGTCTGGCCGAAATGGAAAAAAAGCAATAAGGGCTGACATGGCGTGTTGCTGTAGTAGTTTGTTGATTGCCCCCTTGCGCTGTTTGGCGCCAAGGGGGCTTTTCTATCGAAAGGACGCTTTTCATTATCGCCCACCGCATAACCCCCCATTTCTATCACATATTACCTGCACATTGCCGGCAGGATTGGTGGCTTTGCGTGTTGAATACAGTGTACTTGATGCAGCAAAAAGTAAACTCAGGGAGGACTACATGAAAAAAGCACTACTGGGCATGTTATGCCTCTTATTTCTTTCCGTAGCCACCGCCACTGCCGCGCCTTCGGTGAACGGGTCGACCGGACTCATCAACACTCCCACCGCCGATGTCCTCAGGGAAGGACAATTTGCGGCAGGATATTATCATCTGAAAGATGGCGGTGTCGGCGTATTCAACACCAATCTTGCGGCCAACCTAGAGGTAGGGGTCAGCGGCTTTCGTTTTGACGACAGCAGCAAAAATGACACATTCGTCAACGCGAAGTGGGGGATACTGCCGGAGAGCATTCTGACTCCGGGGGTCGCTGTCGGTGTTGAAGACATCGGGAATCAGCAGCAGCGTACCGTTTATGCCGTAGCCAGCAAAGCCCTCCCCTTTGGTTTTCGCATCCACGCTGGGGTCGGCAACGGACGCTATGACGGATTTTTTGCCGCGGTTGAAAAAACCATTAACCCGCTCAGTATTATCACCGGTAATAATGCCTTTCCGGCTACGACGCTGATCGCCGAATTTGACGGCAAGAAGATGAATTACGGCGCTCGGCTGTCCATCGTTCCAGGCCTGAAACTGGACGGCGGCTGGCGAAATCACCAACCTTACTTCGGGCTGAGTTTTACCAATTAATCGAGGAAAATCTGCCGATCAGGAGGCCATATGCAATATTATTTTGTAAAGTGGCTCAGCCAGGTGGCCTGTTGGCTGCCAGAGGGCATTCGCAACCGAATAGGCGACTTGATCGGAACCGTATGCTGGCCGTTTGTTCCGAGTAAGAGGCGAAACATGGCGATAAATAATGTTATCGCATCGTTGGGGATGAGCCGTCCAGAAGCCGAAAGCCTTGTTAAACAAAGCTCCGTTCGGTTCGGACGGATGTTTATGGAAGTTCTTTGCTTTCCCAAGCTGAATCGGGAGAATATTCGGAAGCATGTCGAAATGAGCGGGATGCAGCATATGACCGAAGCCTTGGCTCACGGTCGGGGCGCGGTGCTGGCCACCGCCCATAGCGGCAACTGGGAGATGCTGGGGGCAGCTCTGGCTCTTTATGGTTTCCCTATCGTCGGCGTCGCCCAAAAGCAGACCAACGCCGCCATGGACAAGTTTATCAATGAATACCGCACATTGTCCGGGATGCAGATCACCTATAAATCAGGGGTGCGGGAGATGATCAGCCTGCTGGGCGAAGGGAAGATCATCGGGCTGATTATGGATCAGGACGCCAAGGAGCGGGGTGTGTTTGTCAGCTTTTTCGGACGCACGGCTTCGACGCCGTCCGGAGCGGCCGCTTTGGCACGGATGAAAGGCGCGCCGATCGTGCCCACCTTCATCACTGAGAACACCAACGGCACCCACACTGCTATCATGCATCCCCCGGTCTGGGTGAATAAAACCGCTGACCGGGACCACGATATTCAGATAACCACCCAGCAGCTTACCTCCATTATTGAGCAGCATGTCCGCGCCCACCCCGAGGAATGGTTTTGGCTGCATAACCGCTGGAAGACCGGGGCGCCTGGCTAAACTTCATTTTGAACAATCGATACTCTACCCATCCCGCAATGCGGGATGGTTTTTTTTGCGCCGGAACCACGTTTGTACAACTATTTGCGATATACCAGTATATACAAATTAACTAAAACGTATATACTTATAGACAGAAAAATGATATACGTGGTATAATTGCTACCGGAAAAGAGGTGATTTACCGTGATTTTTACTGCAAAAATACTAAGAGATTCTTTTCAACGCGATATTGTCATTTTGATTATCGTCAGTGTGTTTGTCGGTTCCATGTTGGCTGCAGCAGTGTCGCTGGCGGCTAATTCTTATTTTTCCAGGACCCTGTCTAACCTTGTTGGGGATTACGGTGAATTCGACCTTGTAATCCAGGTCCGGGAAGAGATGAAAGATGACGCCGCGCAGCAAATACAAAAGATTATTGATACCGCTTTTCCGGGGGCCAAACTGAAAGAGGGGCCCAGCATCAGCGGGAAGACAAACTATTTTGTGGCGCTGCCGGACCAATATAAAACCCAGAAGGTATACGATGATTTGGGAAAAACTTTCGGCAGTATTCCGGGAGGGGCCGGGGCAGGGGTTATGACCGACCCGCGGCTGACCGTCCGGGGTGTACCGGAAGGGGCTAAGAAGATGTTGATCAATCTGATTTCGAAAATGGACGGCGTGCGATTCGCTTTTCGGGATGGCGCGTCTATCGGCGTGGTTTTGACGTCGATTGACAAGTCCAGTGCGGTTAGCGATCAGATCAACAAGATTCTGAAGCAGTACCAGGTTATTGAGATCAGTTTTCCTGTGGGCAGTGAACCGTCCAACCCGATCCGCACCGGCGAAGCCATTGCGGACGATATGCAAAATCAGTTGAAACTGGATTTCGCCCAGAATGTTTCCATTGATGGTAAAAACGAGGACATGACTTATGCCGTAAGTACGATGATGGAACTAAGGCGTTTTCTGACGGCGTATGCATCGCAGGTGACTATTACCCCGGCAACTGGGGTCAAACTATTAAAAGGTGATGTGGTGGTTTTCCAGGGCGCATCGTCAAGTGTGCCGGCTGCCGGTAATGCTCCTGACAAAGGTAATGTCCAGGTGCAGATTACCGAACTCAAGACCGACGGGGTGGCTGAAGGCCGGATTATTCAAGGTGACGCCAGCCAGCTTGCCAGTCCGCAAGGAGGGTATAAGCTGGAGAAAAACGTTGTCGGACCTTATGTGGGCAATGCTGCCTATCGTAATCCCCGCCAGGAACTGGGCACTGCTTTGACCGAGACCTCCAAGCTGGTGGGCCAGATTCCCGGCTTTGCTCAAGACACCAAGAATGTGAGCAAGATTGCCACAGGGGCTCTGGATAACTACGACAACAGTATTACTTCTATCGAGCAGACTCTGAACAATGTACAGACTGCCGGTGCAACCATCCAGGCCGCTACCAGTGGACTGGCCAATATTGATACAACGTCGGCCCAGAATCAGATCGACAATTCGGCCAAAGCGATCGGCGGATTGATCGGTACTTTGCAAGTGTTTAAATTGGTGCAGGCTGATACCGGTGGCGCCATTGACAGCCTGACCGGTACCCAGCATAACCTCAATTCCCTGAAAAGCGCCTTGGGAACGTTAGATAACGTGGCTGCCAACGCCCGCCAGGCGAAATCGACCATTGACAATGTGGTTGCAGGAGCCAACAATACGCTGGCGACTTTAAAAGCGTTTGACGCGGATGGTGCCAAGAGTAATCTGGCGGATATTGACAACCGCCTGGCCCAGGTGCAGCAAATCAATGTGCCACTGGTTACCACTGAATTGCAATATATGGCTGCAAGCGCACCAAATTTCAAAGATGAAGACATCAGTCATACACTGCAAATTCTTGACAAATTTATCGCCGGTCAGGTTATTCCCGGGGAACGGATTCAGATTCTTACTACCAGCAATATCAGCACCGCCGAGGTGACGCCTGTCGTATACCGCCAGGTCGGTCACAACAACGTATCGTTGTACTCGACCTCGCTGGGGATTATCGAGCCTAACCCCCGGGGTGAGCTATACCGGGTGCTGAGTGAAGTTAAGGCTATTCTTGCCGCGATAACGGCTATGGTGGCAACCGGATTGTTCCTGCTGTTCGATCATACCGCAGTCATGGCGGTGATCCGACGCAAACGGATGGCCAGTTTGGTCAAACCTACCGGCTGGCGCAAGGCAGTAGGAAAGATGACGACCGTCTTTACGGCGCCTGAAAGGCGCTACGGAATGACGGCAGGGGCGGTTATGCTTACAGCCATGTTCGCGATTTCCGGCGGCGGCGTTCCTTACCTGCCCTGGATTGGAGTGCCGGTGCTGGGTGCGCTATTAGGACTGATGGCTGCCGGTTACTGTGAAAAAATCAGTCCGGTGTCTGTGGAGGAAATTGCGGCCGGTGAGGCTCTGGGCTTATCCTTTGACGAGATCATGCGGGAAATTGTTATTCCTGGTGCCCGTCCGGGGATACTACAGAAACTGAATAGCCGAAAAGTAAAATTTAAGTGATGCGATTTGCCAAAGAAAGTGAGGTGATCTCCTAATGCTCGCAATTAATAATTTGACGAAAAAATTTGGCAAGATAGTAGCTGTTGATAATCTGAGCCTGCGGGTCGGACGGGGGGAAACCGTGGTGATGATGGGGCCTTCGGGCTGCGGAAAATCAACCACGATTCGTACCATCAACCGTTTGATTGAACCTGACAGTGGGCAGATTGTTTTTGCCGGCAAGGACATCATTGCCCTTTCTCCCGAGGAGCTGCGCGCGGTGCGCAAGAGAATTGGTTTCGTTTTTCAGCATTTCAATCTGATCAGCCGACTGACAGCACTGGAAAACGTCATGCTGGGGCTGGTGATGAGCGGGATGCCGCGGGAATTCGCCCAGGAAAAAGCACTGACGGCCTTGACGAAAGTCGGTCTGGACAGTCAAAAAGGGCAGAAACCGGATGAATTGTCCGGGGGCCAGCAGCAACGGGTTGGAATTGCCCGGGCTCTGGCCTTTGAACCAGAGTTGATGCTTTGGGACGAACCCACAGCCTCTCTTGACCCGATACTGGTCAGGGAGGTGCTGGTGGTGATGGAAGAGCTGGCAAAATATCGGGCCAGCACCATGCTGGTGGTGACCCATGAATTGCCCTTTGCCCTCCATGTCGCCGACCGAATTGTGCTGATGGATAACGGCCGCATTGTGGAACAGGGCATTCCCAGCAAGGTATTTGTTACCCCCGCTTCTTCTGTGGGACAGCGATACAAGGAATTGATCGAGTATCAGATGAACACCAGTGCTCTTACTCTTGCCGGTAAACGCAGCGCCTAAAAAGGTGCAGGCAGTTACACTTGCAGGAAATGCCAAAGTTTTGTAGAATTAGTGAGAGTTCTTTATCAGGAGGATTATTATGGCATTCCAGACAACCATAGCCAAGAAGGCAAAGTATATCGGGGTTGGTCTGCATTCCGGACGCGATGTTTCCATTACGTTGCTGCCGGCTCCCGCCGGGTCCGGAATTACCTTTGCCCGGGTCGATCTGCCCGGCTCGCCGCAAGTGAAAGCAACCGCCGCCAACGTTACCGCTACTATGAGGGCAACTACGTTGGAGGACGGCAGCGCCAAGGTGTTTACTGTGGAACATGTGTTAGCGGCGTTTTCCGCTTTAGGCGTCGATAACTGTCTGGTAGAGATAACATCAGTGGAACCGCCGGTGGCTGATGGCAGCGCGCTGCCTTTCGCTCAGCTTATTTTGGAGGCTGGGATTGTTGAACAGGACGCGCCCCGGCTCGAGATGCAGATTATGGAGGCTATGACAGTAAGGCTGCCGGATAAATTTATCACGATTTTACCGTATGAGGGACTGCGAATCAGTTTTACGTCCGTCAATCCCCATCCCCTTATCGGTACCCAGTTCGGGGACTATGAAATTACCCCCGGAATTTTTCTAAAAGAAATTGCTCCGGCCCGAACCATTGGGTTTATGCATGAGGTCGCTGTTTTGCAGAAGCAGGGGCTGGCCCTGGGGGGGAGCCTGGAAAATGCCGTGGTATATGATGACGACAAGGTGCTCACTCCCTTGCGGTTTCCTGATGAATTGGTAAGACACAAGATTCTCGATGTGATTGGTGATTTGGCTTTGGCTGGGCGCGTACGCGGCCATATTATCGCAGCGCAATCCGGCCATGCGCTGAATACTGCCCTGGCGAAACAGATTTTGGCAAACGCGCGAAAGTAACGAGGAGGACTAAAAACCATGTTGACCGTGAATCAGATTCAAGCTATTATTCCGCACCGCTATCCTATGCTGCTGGTGGACCGTATATTAGAAATAGAGCCCATGAAGCGGGCGGTTGGCATCAAAAACGTGACTGCCAACGAACAGTTTTTTCAGGGCCATTTTCCGGGGAAACCCATTATGCCAGGAGTACTCTTGCTGGAGGCCATGGCTCAGGTAGGTGGCGTAGCAATGCTCTGTTCGGAGGAATACCGCGGCAAGCTGGCATTCTTTGCCGGTATAGATCGGGTGAAATTCCGCCGACCGGTGGTGCCGGGAGATCAGCTGCGAATGGTAGCCGAAATCATCAAGATTCGCGGAACGATGGGTAAGATCTGGGCCGAGGCGTTTGTCGACGATGAATTGGTGGCTGAAGGTGAATTTCTGTTTGCCCTGACACAAGCTTAGGCGCGATACGCACAAAACAGGCATAATTCATGCGAGAAATAGACGTAATTATGATTATTGGCTTTTTTGGCTGAAATTTGAGCTATGAGGGCTTGCCGCAAATAGACTGGTTAGTCGGATTATAGTTGTAACAGTTTGGCAAGAACCACGATGGCCAGAATAGTGAGGAGTTGATGTGCTGATGAAACCGGAAACTGTCGTAATACCTATCCGAAAAATACATGAAACAGTTGTTGTCCATCCTGGAGCTCGCCTCGGTAAAGATGTTGAAATTGGGCCCTACGCCGTTATCGGTGAGAATGTGCTCATCGGCGATGGCACGAAGATTGGCGCTCATGTTGTCATAGATGGTTGGACAAGTATCGGCAAAAATTGTGTTGTCTATCCCAGTGCCTCGATTGGTACCGAACCCCAGGATCTCAAGTTCCGCGGTGAAAAGAGCTATGTATTCATCGGCGATAATACCAGGATTCGGGAGTTTGCCACCATTAACCGTGCTACCGGTGAAGGAGAGGAAACCCGCGTCGGTTCGAACTGTTTGCTGATGGCCTACACTCATGTTGCTCACAACTGTGTAGTCGGCAATCATGTCATCATGTCAAACGCAGCGACTCTTGCCGGTCATGTTATTGTCGAGGACCGGGTTATCATCGGCGGGCTGGCTGGTATTCACCAGTTCGTGAAGATTGGCCGCAACGCTATGATCGGTGGAGCTTCCAAGGTTGTACAAGACGTACCGCCCTTCGTCATTGTTGATGGACATCCCGCCAAAGTTGCCGGCCTGAATAATGTGGGGATGGCCCGCGCAGGCATCAGCGAGGTTGCTCGCCGCAATCTGAAGAAGGCTTACAAAATGCTCTTCCGTTCGGGTCTGACACTGGCGCAGTCAATTGCCGTGATGGAGCAGGAACTTGAGTCCTGTGAGGAAGTCGAACATTTCCTGCGCTTCCTGCGTAACGCCGAGCGCGGTATCTGTCGTGGCCGTAAAGAAGAAGGCGAATAGGGGTTTCGGATGAGAAAAATTGGATTGTTGGCCGGAGTCGGACGACTGCCGGTAGAGTTTGCCCGTGCCGCTAGCGGCATGGGCATTGCCGTGATTGCCGTCGGTGTTGTGCCGGGGGTTGACGCCGAACTGGCCCGCACGGCGGCGAAGATGCATACAATTGCCGCCGGTGAACTGGATAAGATTATCGCCACACTGAAAGAAGAAGGCGTGGGCGAGGTCACGATGATCGGCAAGGTAACCAAAGAACTGATGTTTAGCGGCACCGCTGTCCTTGATAGCCGCATGCAGCGCCTTCTCACCGGACTGCCTGACCATAGTGATGACACAATTATGCTCGCGCTGGTCCGCGAGTTGGCAGCGGCGGGAATCGGGGTTCTGGATCAGACGGCAATGATTCGCCAGCTGATGCCAGGACCGGGAGTGTTGACCCGCCGGCAGCCGAGCGAGGCGGAAACAGCTGACATGGAATTTGGTGTTGCCATGGCCAAACAGATCGGCGCACTGGATATCGGCCAGACGGTGGTGGTTAAAAACCGGGCGGTTATGGCGGTGGAAGCCATCGAGGGAACCGACGCCTGTATTCGCAGAGGGGCGGCGTTGGGCCGCGGCGGTGTTACGGTGGCAAAGGTTGCCAAGCCCAACCAGGATCTCAGGTTCGATGTGCCGAGTGTCGGCCCCGACACGATTCGGGCCATGCTCGAAAGCGGCGCCGTCGCGCTGGTCATCGAAGCTGGAAAGACGCTGCTTGTGGACCGGGGCACATCCCTTGCCCTTGCCGATGAACACAATATTTCTATTGTTGTCAGATGATTTTTCGCCACAAGGCATAGAGACACTGAGAAAAGAGGGAAACTATCTCTGTGCCTCTATCTTTGTGGTTTATCTTTTGGTGGGGCAAGGTTGCTTCAAAGTCGATGCTATGGGGGCTGGGTCATGGTCAAAGTAATGATTTCGGCAGGTGAAGCGTCCGGGGACATGCAAGGAGCCAGTGTCGCCCGGGCTCTGGCGCAGGCTCAGCCCGATGTCCGCATATTCGGCATGGGTGGCGATCTGATGCGGGCCGCCGGGGTGGAAATCGTGTATGATATCGCCGAACTGGGTGTCTTTGGTTTGGTGGAGGTTCTGAAAAAGTTACCCAAACAGATCCGGTTGCGCCGCTTGCTGTCAGAACTTATGGAGAAAGAGCAGCCTGATGTGCTGGTGGTTATCGATTACGGCGGATTTAATATTCCTCTTGCCAAAGTCGCAAAAGCCAAAGGTCTCCCGGTGGTTTACTATATTCCGCCAAAAGCTTGGCTCTATTGGCGCGGACGGGCCAAGAAAGTGGCGGACGCGGTGGAGCGGGTGGCGGCCATCTTCCCTTTCGAGGCAGACGTTTACCGGGAGGCTGGAGCCAATGTCACTTATGTCGGCAATCCGCTACTTGATATTGCCAAGCCATCTCTTTCCAAGCAAGAGGCTTATCGTCACTTTGGGGCTGATCCCGCCAAGCCGGTAATCTTACTGATGCCGGGAAGCCGAAGTCAGGAAATCAGCGGTTTATTGCCAACGATGCTGGGAGCTGCGGAAAAAATTGCCGAAAAAGTGCCGAATTGCCAATTTTTTTTACCAATAGCCTCGACAATATCCCAAGAAGTATTGCAAAATATAGTTAGTGGGTTTCATGTGCCGGTGAGGTTGACCTCAGACAGCCCCTACGACTTGATGCAGATCGCGGATATCGCCATCGCGGCGTCTGGTACCGCCACCTTAGAGACGTCGCTCCTGGGCGTTCCTACGGTGATTATTTACAAGGTTGCCCCGGTGACCTATTTCTTCGGGAAGTTTTTGATCAAAATTCCCGATATCGGGCTGCCGAACATTGTTGCCGGTCGCCGGATTGTGCCGGAACTGCTGCAGGACGCCGTAACTTCCGACAATATCGCCCGGGAAGCACTGGCGATTCTTACCGATGATGCCGTCCGGGGGCACATCTTGCAGGAACTTGAAGAGATGAAGAGAAGACTTGGAGAAGGCGGGGCGGTCAACAAAGTTGTCCAGATGATTCTAGAGGTAGCCAAGGCTGATCGCGGAGGAACAAAATGACGTTATACTTGCGGCTGTTAAAATATGTAAAACCGTATCTTTTCCGGGTATGTGTGGCTATTGTCTGTACTCTTTTGGCCACGGCAGCCAATCTTTATATTCCCTGGATCATCAAGGACGTCATCGACGACGTGCTGGCCACTAAGGATATGACGATGCTAAATACCATCGCCGGCGGGATCATTGTGGTCTTTTTTCTGCGAGGCATTTTTTTCTACGGCCAGACCTATCTGATGTCCTTTGTGGCCCAGAAGGTTATTATCGATATTCGGGCGGCCGTTTACCGCCATCTGCAGCGACTGTCGCTGTCTTACTATGAAAGTCGCCGCACCGGCGCAATCATGAGCTATATCACCAACGACGTCGGCGCGCTGCAGGCTGCCCTGGCGCAAAGTGTCGTCGATTTTTTCACTGAAGGTACGGTCCTGATAGGATCAGTCGGGTTCATGCTGTATATTCACTGGAAACTGGCGCTGCTGACAATGATAACCATGCCGCTGGTGGCTCAGGCCATCAAGGTATTTGGGAAAAAACTGCGCACAGCCGGGCGGGTGCAGTTGGAACGGACGGCTGATATCACCGCTGTACTCCAGGAATCGGTCCTGGCGGTGCGGGTCGTCAAGTCTTTCGTCCGCGAGGATTATGAAATTGGACGATTTGAACGGGAGAACCAACACAATTTCCGGGCCCAGATGAAGACGGCGCAGCTGATGGCAACCCTAACGCCTGTTATTGAATTTCTTTCAGCCATCGGGGTGACGGTTATCATCTGGTACGGCGGACGCGAAGTCATTAACGGTTCTTTGACCTCTGGCTCGCTGATTGCCTTCCTGATTTATGTGGTCAATCTGTCCAATCCTGTGAAACGGCTCAGCCGGGTGTATGGCAGTATTCAGGGAGCGTTGGCCGCGGCGCAGCGGGTTTTCGACGTGCTGGACACTGTGCCGGAGATTCAAGATGCCCCTGATGCGGTTGAACTGCCTGCTGTCCAGGGACAAGTTGTCTTTGAGGATGTCACTTTCGAATATAAGCCGGGGGAGCCGGCCCTGCACAACATTTCCCTTGAAGTTAAACCCGGCCAGGTTCTGGCTATTGTCGGACCAAGCGGGGCCGGAAAGACGACCATTGCCAACCTGATTCCTCGGTTCTACGATCCGGTGAAAGGCAGCATCAAGATTGACGGCTATGACATCAGGCAGGTAACGCTGCCGTCGCTTCGCCAGCAAATTGGCATTGTACCGCAAGAAACCATGCTGTTTAACGGCACGGTCTACGAAAATATATTGTACGGCGACCTCGAAGCATCAAAGGAGGCGGTAATCGCCGCCGCCAGGTCTGCTAACGCCCATCAGTTCATTGATGAGATGCCCCAGGGTTATGATACTCATATCGGGGAACGTGGCACCAAACTGTCCGGTGGCCAGCGTCAGCGGATTGCGATCGCCCGGGCAATCCTGAAAAGCCCTCAGGTGCTGATCCTGGACGAAGCGACTTCGGCGCTGGACAGCGAGAGTGAATCCCTGGTGCAAGAGGCGCTGGACAAATTGATGCTTGGCCGGACGGCCTTTGTCATTGCCCACCGCTTGTCCACCGTCCAGCGGGCGGATATCATTCTGGTTATGGATCGAGGTAGAATCGTCGAACGCGGTACTCACGCCCAGCTGATTAAGGCTGGCGGCCTGTACAGCAAATTGTACCAGGTGCAGTTTGACACTAAGAAAGAACCGTCGGTATAAAGATACAGTGGGTTGTTGAGGTAGCTTATGAAGTTTCTTTATGACATCCTGACAATTGTTTTAGTGGTGGCAGCCATCCCGGTTTTTATTTACCGGCTTTTTCGGGAAGTGGGTTTTGGCCAGCGTCTGCGACAGAGTTTTGGTTTTCTGCCGGCAGAAGTTCTGGCTCCGGTTGCCAACAAACAGTGCATTTGGCTGCACGCCGCGTCAGTAGGCGAGATTGTGGCCACAAGCCCTATTGTCAAGGAGATTCGCCGGGAGTTGCCGGGGGTACCGATTCTGATATCGGTGGTCACGGCGAGCGGCTACGCGATGGCCAACCGGATTATTACCGAGGCCGACAGCATCATGTTTTTCCCGCTGGACCTGCCCTGGCTCAGCCGACGGGTAGTTGCCAGGATAAAGCCCAGGATTTTCTTGCCGGTGGAAACTGAACTGTGGCCCAATTTCCTGTATGCTGCCCGGGAGTATGCCATACCGGTGGTGATGGTGAATGGAAGAATCAGCGATAAAAGTGTCATCCGCTACCGCTACCTGCGGAGCATTCTTCAGGACATGCTGGACACCGTCGGCAGGTTTTGTATGCAGTCGATGATTGACGCCCAGTATATTATCAGGCTGGGAGCGGCTCCGCGCCGGGTTTTCGTGACTGGTAACACCAAGTTTGATCAGACCTACACCGATGTCAGCGAGTCAGAAGGGGAAGGACTTGTCCGGGAGCTGGGATTTACGGACCGGCATCCGATCCTGGTGGCAGGCAGTACCCACCGGGGCGAAGAAGAATTGTTATACGCTGCTTTAAACCGGGTACGGGAAGTGCATCCTCAGGCTGGGCTGGTGATAGCCCCTAGAGAAATTCTCCGGGCGGACGAGCTTATCACTCTAGCCGCCAAAGTCGGCCTGAAGGCGGTTCGCCGCACGAGCGCGTTTAAGGCGGAGGCGGGCTATGATGTGGTGGTGCTGGACACCATCGGTGAGCTGGGCAAGGTTTACAGCATAGGCGAGATTATTTTTGTCGGCGGCAGTTTGGTTGCCCAAGGCGGACACAATATCCTTGAACCCGCCGCCCACGGCAAGCCGATTATTGTAGGGCCCCATATGTTCAATTTCAAAGACAGCTACGCCTTATTCAGCAGCCACGGAGCTTGTGACACCGTTTACGACGGCAGCGAACTGGGTGAAAAGCTGTTATATATACTAGGTAATGACCAGGTGCGCAAAGAGATGGGCGAAAAAGCTTTGGCTATTATCCGCGAGAATCGCGGAGCCGCCCGGAAAAGCGTACAACATATAAAACATATGCTGAATATAGTCAAAACCTAGAAAAATCTCTGTGAGGGCGGTTGAATATGCGCCAACGGGAAGCTATGCAAGTCTATCTATATCAACTGGTACATGGCGAAAAACGCGGGGTCACAGCGGCAATTCTGCTGTGGCTGCTGCGGCTTATGTCGCTTGTCTATGGACTGGGAGTTTGGATCAAACTCGGTCTTTATAAGCATGGAATTTTAGACCAGCATAAACTGGCCTGCCGGGTCATCAGTCTGGGGAATATTACGGTCGGAGGTACAGGTAAAACGCCGACCGCCCAGAGGCTGGCTGCCATTATTCGGGATCTGGGCTTTCGGGTGGTTATCCTGAACCGCGGATATCGCGCCGGTTGGCGCGGACAGGTCGGTCTTGTCTCTGATGGGCGTCGTATTTACATGTCGGTGAACGAGGCCGGGGACGAAGCCTATCTGCTGGCCAAGAACCTTCCCGGTGTGGCGGTGGTTATTGGCAAAAACAGGACAATCACCGGTGATTACGCCGTAAAAAACCTCAAGGCTGAAGTGATTATCCTCGACGATGGCTATCAACACTGGCAACTGGCCCGGGATCTCGATATTGTATTAATTGATACTCTTAATGTCTTCGGCAATAATTTTCTTCTGCCCAGAGGGACGCTTCGCGAACCGCTGGCTCACCTGGACCGAGCCGATGCTGTCATTCTGACCAAGGTCGATCAGTCGACCGACGACGTCCGGGATGTCATCCGCGACACTCTGGGCCGTTATAATGACAAGGCGCTGGTGGTGGAAAGCGTCCATAGTCCGCGCTGCTTTATCGAAATCGAAGAATGGTACAAGGGCGTGCGCCCGGAAACGGTCGCTCTTGACGCGCTAAAGGGCCAGCGAGTTCTGGCCTTTTCGGCTATCGGCAATCCATCCTCTTTTGAGCAGACAATTACCGATATCGGGGTGGAGCTGCTGGACTCCGTGCGGTACCCGGACCATCACGACTATACCATGGCTGAAATGCAATATATCATGCAAAAGGCGGTGGATAAGGAGCTTTGCGCGCTGGTCACCACCGAGAAGGACGCCGTGAAGATCCCTTCCGAGTTTATTCACTCCGACCGGCCGCTGCCTGTTTATGTCCTGACCATGGAAGTAAAGTTTATCGACGGCGGTTACCAGGATTTGATGGAAATGATTCAACAGGTGGCCCGACGGGAGGAAAAGTCATGAAATACCTCTGCGTCATTCCGGCTCGTTTTTCTTCCAGCCGCCTGCCGGGAAAACCGCTGGCCGATATCGCCGGTAAGCCGATGATCCAGCGGGTGTATGAACAGGCCCGGCTGGCCAAGCGGCCGGATGAGGTTATTGTGGCTACCGACCATGAACTGGTGTTTAAAACGGTGGTAGGTTTTGACGGCAAGGCGATCATGACGTCGCCGGATCACCCCACCGGCACCGACCGGCTGGCGGAAGTGGCTAAAATATACACCGAAATGGATGTCATCATCAATGTCCAGGGCGACGAGCCGCTAATCGCCCCAGAGGTGATCGATGCTCTGGCCGGGGTTTTCGACAACGCGGCGCCTGATCTGGTGATGGCGACCTTGATGACTGAAGCGCTGGAAGAAGAGTATCATAACCCGGCTGCTGTTAAAGTCGTGACTGATATGGCAGGCTACGCCCTCTATTTTTCCCGGTCGCTGATTCCATATCAGCGGGTTGGCATCCAGGGCGCGAAAGTCTATAAACACCTCGGCATCTATGCCTACCGCCGCGAGTTCCTTCTCACTTTTGCGACTTTGCCGCCGACGCTGCTGGAACGGACGGAAAGTCTCGAACAGCTCAGGGCGCTGGAGCACGGTTATCGGATCAAGGTTCTGGAGACGGATTTCAGGGCAGTGGGTGTTGACACGCCGGAGGATTTAAAGCAAGTAAACGAAATGTTCGCCAGGAAGGAGGTTTGACTTGATGAAATCAGTTCAAGTGAAGGATGTCGCTATAGGCGGTAAGAATCCGCTGGTGCTGATTGCCGGACCGTGCGTGATCGAGAGCGCTGAGCGTACCCGCAGCATCGGCAAGGCCGTGAAGGAGATTACTGATCGGCTGGGCATTCCCTATATTTTTAAAGCCTCATTCGATAAGGCAAACCGGTCTGCGTTTCATTCCTTCCGGGGCCCGGGTTTAGAGGAAGGACTTGCTGTTCTTGCTGGCATCAGACAGGACCTGGCTGTGCCGGTACTCAGTGATATTCACAGCGTCGAACAGATCGGGCAGGCTGCCGGCGTTCTGGATGTGTTGCAAATCCCGGCTTTTTTGTGCCGGCAGACCGACTTGGTATATCAGGCGGCCGCGACCGGCAGGACCATCAACGTCAAAAAGGGACAGTTTCTGGCACCGGCGGAGATGAAGAATGTGATCAACAAAATCCGCGAAGCCGGGAATGAAAATATACTGCTGACTGAGCGCGGAACGACCTTTGGCTACAACAACCTGGTTGTCGACATGCGGTCGCTGCCGATCATGCGCTCGCTAGGCTATCCGGTGGTCTTTGACGCCACCCATAGCGTGCAGTTGCCGGGCGGCGCCGGGACATGCTCGGGCGGGCAGCGTGAATTCGTGGAATACCTTACCCGGGCTGCAGTGGCCGCCGGCATTGATGCGCTTTTCATGGAAGTGCATGACAATCCGGCCGAGGCCTTGTCTGACGGGCCGAATATGCTCTATATCGAACAACTTGAGCCATTGCTCAAAGACATTCTGGCCATCGACGCCATCGTCAGGAAATATAAGTAAGGGGGACGCCGATGATAATCGAACAAGCGAAAAAGGTTCTGGCCATCGAGGCTGCGGCGATCCAGGCGCTGATCCCCCGGATCAACGGTCAATTTTCCGCCGCAGTCAATATGATTCTGGCCTGTTCGGGACGAGTGGTCGTCACCGGGATTGGCAAGTCGGGCCTTATCGGTACAAAAATTGCCGCCACTCTCTCCAGTACCGGAACACCGGCCTTTTTTCTCCATCCGGCGGAAGGCATTCACGGCGATTTGGGAATGGTCACCGCCGCCGATATTGTCATCGCCTTGTCATACAGTGGCGAGACTGCGGAGGTGGTCAGTATCCTGCCGGCTTTGCGGCGGATTGGGGCCAGAATCATTGCCATGACCGGACGGGAAGATTCGACCCTGGCGCAAAACGCCGATGTTTTTCTTGATGTAGCGGTGGAAAAAGAAGCCTGCCCCCTCGGGCTGGCGCCGACCGCCAGCACAACGGCGACCCTGGCGATGGGCGACGCTCTGGCGGTGGCCCTGCTTTCGATGCGGCGATTTACCCCTGAGGATTTTGCCTTGTTTCATCCTGGCGGGACGCTGGGCCGGAAGCTATTGCTCACCGTGGGGAATGTCATGCACAGCGGCGAGGACAATCCGATGATCGCGGTAGGCCGGAGTGTGAAGGAAGCATTGTTTATTATTACCGCCAAAGGTCTTGGCGCTACGTCGGTTGTTGACGAGACCGGCAAGTTGGCGGGAATTATTACCGATGGCGACATCCGGCGCGGGCTGGAAAAAGGATTTAATTTCCTTGACGAGCCTGTAGAAATGCTGATGACCAAGACGCCCCGGACCATAAACAAGGACAAACTGGCGGCCCAGGCGCTTAATTTTATGGAGAAAAACAAGCCGCGGCCGATTACGGTGCTGCCGGTCGTGGATGAGGCTTGTAGACCAATTGGTATGATTCACCTTACTGACTTATTGCGTCAAGGAGTGGTATAATGAAAACTGAAACTCGGGCCGAGAAAATTCGACTATTAATTCTAGATGTTGACGGTGTTCTCACCAGCGGCCAAATCCTATTCGGACCCGAGGGCGAAGTTATCAAGGTGTTTCATACCCAAGACGGGCTGGGAATCACTGCGGCGCACCGCGCGGGGCTGAAAACGGCCATTATCACCGGACGGGAAAGCGCAATGGTACACTGCCGGGGGGCAGAGCTGGCGATCAGTGATGTTTACCAAGGAGCTAAAGACAAGGTTAAGTTATTGGCTGAGCTGGCGGACAAGCATGGGATTGGTTACGAAGAAATGGGCTATGTCGGTGACGATCTGAACGACCTGGCGGTCATGGCAGAAGTGGGCTTGGCCTGCGCCGTGGCCAATGCCGTTTCCGAAGTCAAGGACGCCGCGCACTATGTTGCCATCCGCTCAGGCGGGGCCGGTGCGGTGCGGGAAATTATCGAACTGATACTCAAGGCCCAGGGCAAGTGGGATGGCGTTATCGAGGCCTACACCCGGGGCGGCACCATGGCTACCCAGCAATGATTAACTGGTTGCTGATAGCTCCAGCGCTTTTGGTGCAAGCGCAAATATAAGCTTATACGACAGGTGCAAAACAAAGAGCTAATTGAGCCAAGTCCGACGGTATAGGAGGAGGAAAGGTGACCAACAGCTGGCAATATTATATGATAAAACTGGCCAGCCGCCTGGTATGTGTGCTGCCATATCCTCTTCTTTTATGGCTGGGTAAACTGCTTGGCTGCTTATACTACTATCTCGCTCCTCGCCAGCGTGATCGCGCGCTTGCTCAGATTCAGGAAAGTCTTGGGTCGTCGCCGCGAGAAGCGGAAGAGATTGTCAGAGAGTTATTCCTTAATCTTGGTCAGACTTTTCTTGAAGTTATGTATATGCCGACCCTGTCATCGGCCCGGATGCAGCAGTATGTCACGATAGAGAACCGTCATTATCTGGATGAGGCGCTGGCGGCAGGTAAAGGGGTTGCGGTTCTTGCCGCTCACGTCGGTAACTGGGAGTGGCTTGGGGCGGCGCTGGCCTTATTCGGATTTCCGGTAGCCAGCATTGTGAAACGGCAGCCTAATGACCAGCACACTCAGATTTTGAATGAATACAGGCAGATGGTGGGGATTGAAGTCTTTACCCGCGGCACAACTGAGCTGGTAGCCGCGGCCAAGGCGCTGAAACAAGGACGGGTTCTGGGCTTTTTTTGCGATCAGGACGCCGGTCCAGGCGGTATTTTTATCAACTTTCTCGGCAAAATGGCGTCTACGCCTGTCGGCCTGGCTGTTTTCGCCAGGAAATTCGATATTCCCGTGATACCGATCTTTATGGTCCGACGCCCGCAAGGCGGGCACCGGATTATTGTCAATCGGCCGCTTACCTTTATTAAAACTGACGATTCGGATGCGGACATTTATCGTTTCACCGCTCAGGCGACGCAAGTTATCGAAGGCGTCATCAGACAGTATCCGCAGGAGTGGTTGTGGTTTCAAAAACGTTGGAATACGAAATGGGCAGGTGAACAGGCTTGAAGAGAAATTTATATCTGGCGGTGGCCTGTACACTGCTTGTATTGGCAGGAGGGCTTTATTATTTTGTTAAAGATGAGCCTGTTGCCCCTCCTGCGGTAGAGGAGTCAAAAACAGCTTCTTCGGATATTACCTTTGCCGGCAGTTCGATTGTCGAACAGATAAATGGCAAAAAGGTCTGGGAATTGACTTCCGAAACCGCTCAAACCGATCCTGATACCAACAAGGTACGTATGACTAATATAAAAGGCATCTTCTATCGCGAAAACGGAGGCAGAATTGACCTTGTGGCCAGGCAAGCTCTCTTAGACACCAAAACCCAGGATATCTTCCTGGAGGGGGATATCAAGGCTGTTTCCAGCGACGGGGCGGTGTTTACAGCCCCGCTGGCCCGCTGGGCGGCGAAAGAACAGCATATCTTTGGCAGCGGCGGCATCGTCCTCACCCGGGATGATACCGTGATTACCGGCGACACCATTGACAGTGACGCCAATATGGAGAAAGTAATAGTGCAGGGCAACGCCCATGCAGTCAAAGGAGGAACACCGCAATGAGCCGTAGGTTGAAAATTTTTGTATTGGCTATTTTGCTGTCCTTCGGAACAGCCGCAGCGATTTGCGCCGAGACGCCCAATAGCCCGGTGGAAATGAACGCCGATACAATCGAATATGATACCGTTCAGGGCATCATGAATGCCCAGGGATCGGTCAAGATCACCCGGAACAAAGCGGTACTTACCGGACCCAACGCCCAGTACAACACCAAGACCAAAGAATCGCTGATGACCGGCGGAGTGAAAGTGGTGCGGGAAGATACCACCCTGACCGCCGCAGAGGTTCGTTCTTATGATGACAACTACCTGGTGGCAACCGGCCAGGCGGTTTTGGTCAAGGCCGACAGCACACTGGCCGGGCCGAAGATCGAGCATTGGGTCGATAAGCAGTATTCGCTCGTTACCGGCGGTGCCCGCATGACAATGCCGGACGGCTGGATGACCGCCAATAAAGTGGAGGCCTTCCACACCGAAGATCGGGCGGTCGGTACCGGCGAAGTTCATATTGTCAGTGACACCCGTAAGCTTGATGCAACCTCCGACCAGGCGGTATACTACGGCGCCAAGACCGGACAGCAGGGAAAAACCGTGCTGACAGGCAATGCCCGCGCCGTGCAGGACGGCAACATTCTTACAGGTAACACCTTGACGATCTACCTTGACGACAAGGCCATGGATGCCCAGGGCCGGCCGAAGCTGGTTGTCAAGCCGCAATAAAAGGTTTTGCCAGAAACGGAGAAACATAGATGTATATTGAGACACAACAGTTGGTGAAAACCTATAAGGACCGCAACGTCGTCGACGGTGTCAGCCTCAGGGTGGAGCAGGGCCAGGTGGTCGGCCTCCTGGGGCCAAACGGCGCCGGTAAAACCACCACTTTTTATATGATCGTCGGCATCGAAAAACCTAACGGCGGACAAATATTCATCAATGGTGAAGATGTCACTGAAATGGCTATGTATCGCCGTTCCCGCTTTGGCCTTGGCTATTTGCCGCAGGAGGCCTCCATCTTTCGCAAGATGACGGTGGAGGAGAATATTCTCGCCATTTTGGAAATAAGAGAAAAAATGACTCCAGCCGAACGGCGGGAAAAGATGGAAGGTCTGCTGGTGGAGCTGGGGGTAACCCATGTTCGGCATCGCAAGGGCTCACAGCTTTCCGGCGGTGAACGCCGTCGGGTGGAGATCGCCCGCGCTCTGGCCAGCGATCCGGCGTTTATTTTGCTGGACGAACCATTTGCCGGAATCGACCCTATCGCTGTTGCCGATATCCAAGGTATTATCGGCTATTTGCGTGATCGCGGCATTGGAGTACTCATCACCGACCATAATGTTCGCGAGACCCTGAGTATTGTGGACAAAGCCTATATTCTCAATGAAGGTCATATTCTCATTTCCGGTGACAGCACTACTATTGCAGCAAGTGAAATCGCCCGCAAATTTTATCTTGGCGATAAATTTCAGCTGTAGACCGCGCTCTCGTCAAAATTAGCCGCTGCCAGCAAAACAGGGGAAGCGGCCGCTAGGAGTAACGCATGCGTATACTGGATAAATATATTCTCAATGAACTGTTCGGTCCGTTTATCTTCGGCATCTGCGCTTTTTCCAGCGTCTTTATCGGCACAAGCACGCTGTTTCGGATTGCGCAGTATATCACCAAATACGGTGCTTCCACCAGTTCGGTGGTAAAGCTGTTCATCTACAGTCTGCCGAGTATCATTGTGCTTACTTTTCCCATGTCGATGCTGCTGGCGTCGCTGCTGTCATTCGGACGGCTTTCCGGCTCCAGTGAAATAACAGCAATGAAGTCCGGCGGACTGAGTTTCTACCGTTTGGCTACCCCGGTGTTCATCGCCGCTTTCTTTGTGAGTATTTTCGCCACCTACTTCAACGAAGCGGTGGTGCCTGCCGCCAACACGGCTTATAACAACGTGGTGCGCTACGAGATCGAAAAGAACTCCCGGCCTCGTTCGCAGGAGCATATTGTTATCAAGGATGTCAAAGGCGGGTCGATTGAGCGCCTGACCTATGCCCGCAAATTTGACGAGGATACCAGCATCATGTACGGCGTTACGATTGAGGATTTTGACGAGGACCGGCTGGTCCGGGTTGAAAACGCTGAAAAAGCCATCTGGGATAAGGACAAGTGGATGATGTACAACGGCATCATTTATGATCTGAGCCCCGAAGGCCAGCTTGATCGCTATATGCACTTCGAGCAGCAGCTCATGCCTATCGATAAAAATCCGTCAACCATCGCCCGGGAACAAAAAAAACCGGAAGAAATGTCGATACAGGAACTCAAGCTCCATATCCGGACGCTGCAACGGGAATATGTCAAAGCAAGTACTTTTGAGGTGGAGCTGCAGCAGCGGTTATCGATTCCCATGGCCAGCTTCGTTTTTGCTCTGATCGGCACGCCGCTCGGCCTGCAGCCGCATCGCTCCAGTTCGTCCATCGGCTTGGGCATCAGCATCATTATTATTTTTATCTACTACACCATTATGACAATAACCACGGCTCTCGGGCAGGGAGGGGCCATCCCTGCCGCCCTGGCTGCCTGGATACCGAATCTCGTGGGGATCATCGCCGGGTTCTTCCTGGTGCGGAAAGCTTCACAGTAGCGTCTTGGGGGAGTTTGCGGGAAGAGGAGGATAATCTATGTACGGTCTGGTATTGATCGCGGTTCTGGCCATCATGGGCGGCATTATCGCCTATATCGGCGACAAGCTTGGCAGCAAGGTCGGTAAGAAGAAACTGACGTTATTCGGACTCAGGCCCAAACACACGTCAATAGTGGTAACTATCATTACCGGCATTACCATTGCTGCCGCGACACTAGGGGTCATGGCTCTGGCGTCGAAGGATGTCCGCACAGCCCTGTTCGGAATGGAGGCGCTGAAAGCCGAGCTTTCTTCCCTGTCGCAGGAAGTTTCCTCCAGCCGCGTGGAACTGGAGGTCAAGACCAGTGAATACAGCGCTCTGACCGCGAAAGTCACCGAGACCGCGGCAAGTCTGACCAAAGTCACCAGCGAGCTTGCGGACGTATCAGCCGAACGGGACCGTACGGCTGCGGAGCTGGAGACGGTTCAGGCCGATTTTTCCTTGGCTCGGGGTGATCTTAACCAGGCCCGGCAGGACATCCAGACCCTGCAAGCAACCAAAGACGAGCTGGATACCCGAGTCACTTCCCTGAGTGAAGCCAGAACCCAGCTACAGTCGGACGTGGACCGGCTCGACGAACTGACCGCCAGGCTCAAACAAGGTATCCAGACCGTCCGCGAAGGCGTTGTTGTTTACCGTGCCGGCGAAGTACTGGCCACCTCGGTGGTCAAGGGCGGGGATTCTGTTGCCGATACCCAAAGAGCGCTGGGCGCGGTCCTGGGACGGACCAACCAGGCCATTTTGAGCAAACTGAATGTTGCTGATAAAGATCTGGAAGTGCTATGGATATCCCAGGCGGACTTTGACCAGGCGGTGACGCTGATTGCCGCTTCGCCCGAGAATGTCATTATCCGTATTTCTTCCGCGGGCAACATAATCTATGGTGAACCGGTCATCGGTCAACTCACCCTGTTCCCCAACCGGCTGGTTTACAATGCCGGAGACGTGATCTACACCCAGACCATCGAGACAAGCGGCGACAAGGCCGAAGAAGCTGTGCTGGTTTTCCTGCAGAAAGTCAACACCCAGGCCATCAGCCGCGGCATGCTGCCTGATCCTCTCCAGGGAACGGTGGGGGTGATGAGTGGCGCGCAGGTATTCGATACGATCAATAAAGTCAAACACTTTGGCGGCCGGGTAGAACTTTCGGCTGTCACCCAAGCCGACATGTACACCTCTGGACCGCTGCGGGTCGAAATCCGAGTGCATAGCCTGCAGTAGCGGACTACTATAGCAAGACCCAAAATCCTGCCTGCCTGGCAGGATTTTTTGGTTTGTCAAGGATTATAAGCGGAGAATTATAATGTTATGTAAACTAAATAAAAAATAACTACATGAGAGTATTTAAATATAAAACCTTTAATGGAGGCCAATAGAAGAATTTTCATCAACAGTTAAAGCAGGAAAATAAAATTATGTAACGAATTTATGTTAACGTAAACTTGTCGAAAGCGACAGGGGCAGAGATGCCAGCGAAGCGACAGGAGAATGCCCATGAGGAAACACGGCCACTCATGCTAAGCATCTCCTTGCGGTTTGCGGCCACTGCCGGTGCTGAGCACCTGCGGCAAACCATTATTTTTCAAGGAGGTCTTCAGATGAAGAAAAAACTGCTGAAAGTAGCTATTGCTACTGCCCTCACCGTGGCTTTTACCGTACCGGCATTCGCCAATCCTTTTACAGACGTGCCTGCTAAACATTGGGCGTATGACGCTGTGAACAAATTGGCTCAGGCAGGTATTGTCGACGGCTATGGCGACGGATCATTCCGTGGCGACAAAACCATGACCCGTTACGAAATGGCCCAGATCGTGGCCAAGGCCATGAGCAAGAGCATGAATTCGGATCAAAAAGCCATGATTGACAAGCTGGCCAGAGAATATGCCGCAGAACTGAATAATCTCGGCATCGATGTGGCTGGTATGCAGAATCAGATGGACAATATGGTAAAATTCAGTGGCGATGCCCGGGTCCGTTACTACGAGGCCCAAGCTGCGACCGGCTCGGTCGGTGACCGTCTGGAATACCGCTTCCGTCTGGGTGCAACCGCAAAGATCAATGACAACATGGGCCTGTATGCCCGGTTCACTTCCGGCCCGGCGGCTCTCACCGACAACACACCGGCCTTGCCAAACGCATCGACCGGCAACGTCAGCGCCGCTGTGGAAAATGCCTATGTAAGCACCAACGTTTTGGGTATGGCCACCAGAATCGGCCGCCAGGACTATAACCTCGGCCGCGGTATGCTGGCCGCTCCCGATTCGGTAGCTATCATGGATGGTGTCACCATGCGCGACGGCGATATTATGATTTTCGCCGGTAAAGAACTGAAAGATAATTCGACTTTCGCCAACAACTTCGGCGGTCAATTCAACTTCCAGCTAGGCGCTCCGGTCACTGTGGACTTCCTGCGCCTGGGCACGAAAAATTACTACGCAGCCAGCACCAGCTTCGAACTGCTGCCTGGCATCAACCTTTCCGGCGAATACGGCCGCAGCCAGACCGACAAGACAAGAGCTTACCGAGTTGGAATGGGCTTTGGCACTACCGGCCTGAGCGTCGCTTACAATGATGTGGAAGCTAACTCGGTTCCCTTCGAGTCCATGTTTAACCTGAAAGCCAGAGGTCCGGTCGAACTCAGCGACTTCTATGCACTGTCCGCCATGGGAAAACACGTTAAAGGCATGGAATACCAGTACAACAAAGACATCGCTAAAAACGTCAACCTGGATGTGATGTACCAGGATATCAAAGACAACGGCAAGAATGTCCGGGCCACGGCAAGCGTTAAGTTCTAACTCGTGATTGTAGCTGACTAGTCGATATTCCGCCAGGGTAATTCCTGGCGGTTTTTTTTCTTGAACACAGGAAAATGGCGACTGGCGGTACAGGAGGCATCTTTCTGGCTGCAAATACCATGGGGTATCAGAGTTTGCCGACGCAGGAATACGTTGTCAGCCAGCGAATAGTATACCAACATTGGGGGAAGAGAGTATGATCAACACCGTTATCGCCATAGACCCCGGCCGGGATAAATGCGGCGTGGCCGTTGTAGGCAAAGGGGACGGGATGCAGTGGAAACAGGTAATTGAGACCTCCCGGCTGGCGGCGGTTGTGGAGGAACTGGCGCGGACCCGCGGGATAACCACCGTAGTTCTCGGCGACAGGACGGCCCACCGCAGCGCCGTGGACGCCCTGGCGGAGGTGACGGTCGAGGGCCGGCCGCTGTCCATCCATCCGGTGGACGAGCACCGTTCCAGCGACGAGGGCCGCAGCCGCTACTGGCATGACAACCAGCCCCGGGGTATCATGCGGTTGATTCCGGTGACCATGCGCACTCCGCCGGTGCCGGTGGATGATTATGTGGCCGTTATCCTGGCGGAGCGCTTTTTCCGTCAGAATTGTCGGTAAATTTCAAATTATTTTAGAAACATCCCGAAAAGAAGCAGGAAAATGGTCTGTAGTCTCGAATATCTTACATAGCCAGGCTATGATTGGCTAACAATAAGTGCTGACCTAGCCTGTAACCACGATCTACTCACCGAAGAGGGCTGACGGGGAAGGAAGGAGGTGTACCTTAGGATCCCGGATCGGTTCTTGAAGTAGGTGATGGATATGAGTTCTTTGACAAGGGAATATTGAGGCAACAAGGCAACTCAATCGGTTCCCTTCTTAGGCTCATCAATACACTAAAAAAAACCTAAGGAGGCAAACTAATGAAAAAAACTCTCGTAATTCTTCTGGCCCTTTGCTTCGTACTGAGCATCGGCGCTACTGCCCTGGCAGCTCCTGCCAATCCGTTCGTTGACGTGCCCGCGAAACATTGGGCATATGACGCGGTAAGCAAACTGGCGAAAGCCGGCATCGTTGACGGTTATGGTGATGGCACCTTCCGTGGAGACAAGACCATGACCCGTTATGAAATGGCTCAAATCGTAGCCAAAGCTATGGCCCGGTCCGACAAGGCCGACGCCGAGAACAAAGCTCTTATCGACAAACTGGCTGTTGAGTTCGCTGCTGAACTGAACAACCTGGGCGTCCGCGTAGCTGCACTGGAAGCCAAAGCTCCCTCCGAGAAGTGGACTGGCGACTCCCGTCTGCGCTACCAACGGAACCAAGCCATCAACCCACCTGGTAACGTATATCAGCCTAACGGCTCTTACTCCGCTTTCCAAGAGCGTTTCCGCCTCAACTATGACGGCCAGCTCAGTGACAGCGTATTCGTCCGCAGCCGTTTGACCTTCCAGAGCAAATCGGCTCAGAGTGTTCAAGCTTCCGCTGGCCCGAACTCGGGTGGCGTACAAGATGGACTGCCTTTGGAAAACGTTCAAGCTCAATTCCTGCTTGATATCGGCGCTTTCACATTCAAGAACGTCGTTGACGGCGTTGACCTGACCCTCGGACGTCAAGACTTCGTCACCGGTTACGGTCTGCTCGGCGGCACCACTGGCGGCTATGACAACGCCCGCGTTGGCTTCACTGCTGGCAGCCAGGTTAAAGGTTGGTTCGCATATGGCGATATCATGCCTTACATCCAATACGGTGGCATTAACACCAACCCCTGGAAAAACTCTGCTCCTGGCGTTACCGGTGGTACATCTGCAGCGCTGAACGTCCAGACTGGTCTCCAAGCTATCGACGTAACCACCACCAACTGGGTATGGACTCCTGACAAAAACTTCCAAATGGTTGCCGACGCTTATTGGAGCAACACCAAAGCGTACAACTACAGGACTTGGTCCGTAGGTGCTAAAGGCTTCCTGACCTCGAGCCTCTACCTTGCCGGAGAATATGCCAAGAACACTGATGCTCTCACTGTTTTTGGAACTACAGCCAGTGGCAAACAAGACAAGCAAGCTTATTTCATGCAGTTGGGCTACAATCATGGTGCCAACAACATGAACAACGGTATCGACTATGCCAATAAAGGCGCTTTCGGTGCATTCGTCACCTACAAAAAATACGGCAATGCTGCCATGGACTGGAATATGCCTAGCATTCTCGTATATGAAAACACCAACGACAACTTCATCTATGCCAACGGCGTAAAAGGCTTCGCTTATGGCCTTGAGTATGTACCGGCCAAGAACGTCCGCCTGACCGGCACCTATGAAGTACTCAAATCCTATGACGGAACCATCACCCGCGATCCGTTCACCTATCTGCGTTGCGAGTTCATGTTCTAAAACCGCTTCATGGAATAAGGCCCCTGCAAAGGGGCCTTATTTTTTTGTGTCTGCGATCCCCCCGCTTGGCGAGTGTTCAAAAAAACGAGGCCGTTGTGGACAAGAGATGGCCCTGTGGTTCAAAGGCGAGGATATAGAGTGTTTACCCGGCCCTGCGGTCCGATACTGTCCCTTAACGGCGTGAGTGACCAGTTTAAAAAATTGAGACAAAGTCCGGTATTGATCGGCGGACTTTGTCTGACTTGCGGCATACCTTCGCAAGAATCTGCAGATCCCACAAGGTGAACATCAAGGCGCTTTCTTAAGTGCCTGGGACATGAAGATATAAGCATTACCCCATCTGGCGGGCATTTAGCCCGTTCTTTTTTGTTGAGGTGAAGGTAATTACTATATCCATCAGAAAAAATATTAAAAAAATAGAATAATAAGGATAATGACGGCACGTTACGACATTGATTTCCTTTTTTATATTTTATAACAGACTATGCAGGCCGATGTATAGGCAATGCGCATTCCGTAGCAGGGTTTTTGGGGAATTCAGTTTTCACGGTTCATTGGTCGCAATGAATGAATGACCGTAACAGAAGAATTTAAAAGAATGACTAGCTTTTTCTATGCTTTTTGATCAGCATAATTCCGGTTGCAATTGGCAGTGTGTAAACTATGCGTGATGCTTAATTACTTCAAGGAGGTGTGGGTTCTGATACCGTTGAACAAGCAGGTTATTATGGGGAATGAGTTGGCCTACATAGAGCAAGCATATACAGCTGGAAAAATTGCTGGCGATGGAGAATTGACTTCGCTTTGCAGTCAGTTTATAGAACAGCGGTTTAAAGCTGATAAAGTATTGTTTACCACCTCTGGATCAGATGCGTTGGAGATAGCCGCCCTCTTAAGTAAGCTGCTGTCCGGGGACGAAGTCATCATGCCTTCTTATACATTCGTATCTACAGCAAATGCCATCGTATTGTGGGGTGCAAAACCTGTGTTTTGCGATATTCGGGAGGATAACCTCAATATTGATGAAAGCCAGATTGAGTTATTGGTCAACGAAAAAACTAAAGTCATCATGCCTGTACACTATGCCAGCGTGGCTTGCGATATGGACGTGATTATGGACATTGCATCCCGACACAAGCTCTTGATGATTGAAGATGCCGCATTAGGTATTAATGCCAAGTATAAGGGTCGGTTTCTTGGGACAATCGGGCACTTAGGTGTTACAGCTTTCACGAGACTAAAAACTATACCATGGGTGAGGGCGTTGCGCTCATTGTCAATGAAAAAGAGTTTGCTGAAAGGGAAATTTTACGCGAAAAAGGAACTAATAGCAGTAAATTCCCCCGTGGAGAAGTCGACAAATATACTTGGGTTGATGTAGGATCGAGTTTTTTGCCTTCAGAAATTAACGCAGCTATTCTATGGGCGCAGTTTGAATATTTTGGTGCCATCCAGGCCAAACGAAAGAGAATTTTTGATATGTATTTTAGCGCCCTGCTGCCGTTTGAAGCAGACGGCCACATGAGGCTTCCAGTCATTAATGATTATGCGAATCTAATTACTCCATCTTTTACATGTTGTTGCCGACAGAGAAAGATCGTAACGCCTTGTTGGAGTATTTGAAGAGGAACGGAGTAGATGCTGCTTTTCAGTATGTACCACTGCATGAATCTAAGTATTTCAGGAGTGTATATGGAGTTCAAGTTCCGCATTTGGAGCGAACGGAACAGTTGAGTCGATGTTTACTAAGACTTCCCATATATTATGGACTCGATTACGCGGATGTCTCAGTGATCACCCGATTGATCAGTCGATTTTATGGTAAGGCATGATGATATTTATTGCCTATGGATGAATGAAATTGCACCCAACAATTGATCCGAAGGCCACATCGGCGGAAAGCTCCCGCGTTCAAGGGTGTTCTTGGTTACCCTTGAGATAGGTCAACCGATTATTATAGGATGAAATATAGTGCGCTATCCTTTCACATGTCCAATTCAGTGTAGCCTATCCAACTAGCCCCTTTGCCAGCGTTCGATTGTGTGTTGCCTGAGCAGGACGGTTTTTGGATACCTGAGATTTAATGCACCCAATAAATTCCTGGTAAAGAAGCCTTACTTTCTTGGATAGTCGATAAATTTCAGCAGGAGTTTACATAACAAGTAGCGAATATACTTGGAGAAACTCTATAGCGTCGTTCCCCTCCAGGCGGTGAAGGGTGAGGGTGCACCCACGGTTGCCTGGGACAGGGGCTTTTGGCGGACAAGCCCAAAGGTGAGGATAAGGAAATATAAGACACTTATCCCCTGCCTGCAGCTTGTTTTAGAGGAAAAACAAAAAAAACAAGGGGGATCATCAAGTGAAAAAATCTCTGGTATTGGCACTCGTGGGCAGCTTCGTGTTGTCAGCAGCAGGCACCGCTTTCGCGTTCCCGGTGGATTTCAACGGCGACTTCAAGTATGAATTCCGCCAGAACAACGACTATGGCACTTCCAAGTATAACGAGAACCGGTTCTACACTGATCTCAAATTCAACGGCAAAATCGATGACTCCACCACCTTCTTCTCCCGCTTTGGCGGTCAGGTCAGGGATAATCAGTCTAAACCCGGCCACGGCGACACCTCCACTACCAGCGGTTTCGCTATTGACCAGTTTGGGGTTAAAACCACCAGCGGCGACTGGAATTTCGCCCTCGGCCGGCAAGGCACCCAGCTAGGCCAAGGCGGCATCTTCTACGCCGGTAACGACATCGACCCGCTGACCTATTTCGACGGCGCTGTCGCCACCACCAAAATGGGTGACTTCAACGTCACGGTCCTCGGCGGCAAAGCGGTTACGTCCAATTCCAGCGTGCAGACAACCAATCTTGCCGGCACGGGCTTTAATGACCAAAATTGGGTCGGTATTGACTTCAAAGTTCCTGTTGACAATGTTACCCTCGGATTTGCTTACGCCAAAAAATCTTTAGCACCGAACTCAACTTGGTCTTTGGGCGGTCCTGCCATACCCATTACCGACGCCAAGTATTGGGACCTCAACTTCGCCACCAAGATCAGCGATGTGGCTGTCAGCGGCGAGTTTGTAAAATCTGACGCTGCCACAGCCAGCCGTGCCTTCACCCTCGCCGGAACCTATTCCTTTGATGCCGACAGCGTCACCCTGGCCTACAACAATGTCCAGGGCAACTCGGTGGATCCTGTTAACTCCAACCTCGGAACCCTCTACTATCCTAATGGCAACACTTTTAGCGTACCTGGCACTTCCTTTGGTTACAAAGGTTTTACCTACGCTTACCATCACCAGGTTA
>Ga0316228_1000483_pt1 | contig 53750 bp, 47 predicted proteins | sample TBH18021metaG_FD_206005 | JGI IMG/M metagenome (GOLD analysis project Ga0316228, IMG submission 206005) | Freshwater microbial communities from Trout Bog Lake, Wisconsin, USA - TBH18021 | ecosystem: Environmental > Aquatic > Freshwater > Lake > Hypolimnion/Profundal zone | place: USA: Wisconsin... | reverse complement strand
CTGCGGGACTTCGTCCCGACCGACCCGGCCTTACGGCCGGCCCACCCTCTCCCGCAGAGGGCGGAGGGAGAGTCGCGCACATGGATTTGGTGCCGCCCGGTTGCCGGCGCAGTGTCATGGCGTCTCCTCCCGGGCGCGTGCCGGCACGCAGCCTTCGCCCCGAACGATCGGGCGCCGCACCCGCCGCGGCAAGGGCGCGGCTGCAACGCTCGGGCGCGATCGTGCTAGGCTCGGGCGACTTTCGCGGGCGGCGGGGCGCGGCCCCACCCGCCCGCCAGACGGAAACGACGAGGACCGGCACATGACGTCATCCAGCGCAGGGCTCCCCACGCTCGACACCGGGAACCCGTTCTCGGCGGCGCGCTGGGACACGCCCCACGGGCTGCCGCCCTTCGAGCGCATCCGGCCCGAGCACTACCTGCCGGCCTTCGAGGCGGCCATCGCCGCCCACGAGGCCGAGATCGCCGCCATCGCGACGAGCCCCGCGGCCCCGGACTTCGACAACACCGTCGCGGCGATGGAGCGGGCCGGGCTGGCGCTCGATCGGGTGGCGGGCGTGTTCTACAATCTCACCGGCAGCCACACGAACCCGGACCTCCAGGCGATCGAGCGCACGGTCGGGCCGAGGCTCGCCCGGCACGGCAGCGCCATCTACCTCAACCCGGATCTCTGGGCCCGCCTCGCCGCGATCCCCGCGGACGGCCTCGGCGACGAGGAGCGGCGGGTGCTGGAGCGCTACCGCACCCGCTTCCGCCGGGCGGGCGCCGACCTCGCGCCCGAGGCCAAGGCCCGCATGGCCGAGATCGCCGCGCGGATGTCGGAACTCGGCACGCAGTTCAGCCAGAACCTGCTCGCCGACGAGAGCCGCTTCGTGCTGCCGCTCGACGGCGAGGACGACCTCGCCGGCCTGCCGCCCTTCCTGCGGGCGGCCGCCGCCAGCGCCGCCGAGGAGCGGGGGGCCGAGCACGGCCACGTCGTCACCCTGTCGCGCTCGCTCATCGAGCCGTTCCTTGTCTTCTCGACCCGGCGCGACCTGCGCGAGCGGGCCTACGAGGCCTGGACCCGCCGCGGCGAGTCGGGGGGTGAGACCGACAACCGCGCGATCATCCGCGAGATCGTGCAGCTCCGGGCCGAGCGGGCGCGCCTCCTCGGCTACGCGAGCTTCGCCCACTACAAGCTCGACGACACGATGGCGGCGAGCCCGGAGGCCGCGACCGCGCTGCTCACCGAGGTCTGGGCTCCGGCGCAGCGGCGCGCGGGCGCCGAGCGCGACCGGCTCCAGGCCATCATCGCCCGGGAGGGCGGCGACTTCGCGCTCCAGGCGCACGACTGGCGCCACTACGCCGAGAAGCTGCGCCGGGCCGAGCACGACCTCGACGAGGGCGAGGTGAAGGCCTACCTGCCCCTCGACGGCATGATCCAGGCGGCCTTCGACACCGCGTCCCGCCTGTTCGGTCTGTCCTTCGCGGAACTGCCCGACGTGCCGCGCTACCACCCGGACGTGCGGGTCTGGCAGGTGAGCGACCGCGACGGATCCGAGGTCGGCCTCTTCCTGGGCGACTACTTCGCCCGCGCCTCCAAGCGCTCGGGCGCCTGGATGAGCGCCTTCCGCTCGCAGGAGCGGCTGAACGGAACCGTCACGCCCATCATCGTCAACGTGATGAACTTCGCCAAGGCGCCCCCCGGCGAGACGGCTCTGCTCTCCTTCGACGACGCCCGCACCCTGTTCCACGAGTTCGGCCACGCCCTGCACGGGCTCCTCTCGGACGTGACCTACCCGCTCCTCTCCGGCACCGCCGTCTCGGGCGACTTCGTGGAACTGCCCTCGCAGCTCTACGAGCACTGGCTGGAGCAGCCCGAGGTGCTGCGCACCCACGCTCGCCACCACCGCACCGGCGAGCCGATGCCGGAGGCGCTGCTCACGAAGCTGCTCGCCGCCCGCACCTTCAACCAGGGCTTCGCGACCGTCGAGTACGCGGCCTCGGCGATCGTCGACATGACGCTGCACCTCTCGAACGCCGGAGAGGCGGGCCTCGACGTGCTGGACTTCGAGGCGGAGGCCCTGAAGCGCATCGCCATGCCGGGCGAGATCGGCATGCGCCACCGCTCCCCGCACTTCGCCCACATCTTCTCGGGCGACGGCTATGCGGCCGGCTACTACAGCTATCTCTGGTCGGAGGTGCTGGACGCCGACGCCTTCGACGCCTTCCGGGAGGCCGGCGACATCTTCCACCCGGAGACCGCGGCGCGCCTGCGCCGGTACGTCTACGGCGCCGGGAACCTGCGCGACCCGCGCGAGGCCTACACCCTGTTCCGCGGGCGCCTGCCGAGCACGGAGCCCCTCCTGAGGAAGCGCGGGCTGGCGGCCTGAGCGGAGGGTCCGTGCGGTGCCCGACGCGGGGGCCGGCACCGCACGCCCTCCCCCGTGCGGGGGAGGGGGCGCGAACCCGCTGCCGCGCGGAGCCGAACGGCTCGGCCGGAGGCATGCGTGCGGTAACGGTTCGGTAAACAAGCGTCCTTAACCAAAGCTTTCGGGGAACACGCCGCACGAGCTTTGGGAAAGGCGACGGCCATGACGACGAAAGCCACCGGACCGGTCTCGCCCGAGGCCCTGCTCAAGGCCGCCGTCTCGGGCGGCAAGAGGGCGGCCGATGCCGGGGCGGCCGACGCCGCGACGGCCAAGGCCGCGCCTGCCGCCGGGACGGCCTCGCTGCGGGGGCGCCTCGACCCGCGCCTGATGGGCGTGGCCGGCGGTGCGCTCGCCCTCGGGCTGATCTGCGGGGCCGGCCTCACCGCGGCCTCGCTGCCGCGCGGCGGCCAGGGCGAGGCCTTGGCCGAGGTCCATGCCGGCATCGACGCCGCCCGGGCGGAATCGGCCCGGATCGGCACGGAGGTCGAGCAACTCGGCCGTGCGCTCGCCGCGCTGAAGGAGAGCCAGGAGGCGGCCCGCAAGGAGATCGCCGGCCGCAGCGCCGGACTCACCGAGCGCGTCGCGAAGGCCGAGCAGGGTCTCTCGGGCAAGATCGCCGCGCTCGGCGACCGGTTCGAGCAGGCCGAGCGGGACCAGGGTTCCAAGCTCGCAGCCCTCACGACGCAGATCGAGAAGCGCGCCGCCGTGGCGGTGCAGGCGCCCATTCAGCAGGCGGCAGCGCCGGTCGTCGCTCCCACCAAGCCCGAGCCGACCCAGACGGGCAGCATCGAGCCGAAGAAGGCGCCCGAGAAGCCCGCCGTGGTCGAGGCTTGGGCGGTGCGCGACGTCTACGACGGGACCGCCATCCTGGAGGATCGGCGGCGGCGTCTGGTCGAGGTGGGGCCGGGTGATTCGGTGCCGGGCGTCGGGCGCGTCGAGGGCATCGAGCGCCGCGGCCGCGAATGGGTGGTGGTGACGCGCCAGGGTCTGATCACGCACCAGGCGTGGTAGCGGCTCAGCGGGCGGAGGCCGGGACGACCGTCTCCGCCGAGGCCGGCTCGCGCAGCGGCAGCGCCACGGCAGGGCCTGCCGGCATGATCCCGCGCTTCGCCCGGCGGCGGCCATTCAGCAGGGCCTGGCCGCGGGCGGCACGCGTCGGCTGCAGGATGGCCGCGAGGAGCGCCTGCCCCTCCAAGGCGGCATCAAGATTTTTGGAATCGAAGACGGGCATGGCCGGCCTTGCGGGAGCAGCGACGGTGACGGGGCAATCGGCCGGGACAAGCTCGGCCGCGTGGGAATAACGGGGATAACCTGAACAGGTTCCGAATATCGACGTTTCGTAACCTCGTCTTTACCCTTGCAGGGGTGCGCATCGGTAGCTGTGCCGAATGGCACGTTCGAGCACGCCCGCGGCACCGGTTTCTCAGTCCAGCGGCCTGGCATGACCGAGTTCAGCGCGTATCCTCGCGCAGCAATTCGGTGTTGACCGCGAAGGCGGCCATCGCGCCCTCGGCGGCCGCCACCACGGCGAACTGGACCCGCCGCGAGGCGTCGCCCGCGACGTAGAGGCCCGGCACGTTCGTCTTCTCGTAGTCGTCGGTCGGCACCACGCCCTTGTCGGTCAGGTCGCAGCCGAGGCCCGCGAGCAGATCCGAGGGGCGGCAGCCCGCGGGCATCAGGAAGAGGCTCCGGCACGGCCGTGTGCCGCCATCCGCGAATTCGAGATGCGTCGGCCGGCCGTCCGCGCCGCGCAGCGCCCGGATCGGGCGCTCGTCCACCCGAACGCCGTTGCGGGCGAGGCGGTCGCGGTCGTCCGCCGAGAGTTCGGTCGGGCGACCATCCGTGCACAGGGCGACGTCCCGACTCCAGACCGTCAGCTCGAGGGCGAAGCCCTTGGCGCCCGGCCCGTGACCCAGGGCGACGAGGGGCTGGTCGCGCGCCTCGTAGCCGTCGCAGTACGGGCAGGAATGCACGCCCGTGCCCCAGAAGGCGGAGACGTCCTCGATCTTGGGCAGGTCCTGATGCAGGCCGGTGGCGACGATCAGGCGCCGGGCATGCTCCCGGGTGCCGTCGGCGAGCGCGACCGCGAAGCCGTCCTCCGTCCGCTGCGCGCCGACGACCTCGATCTCCCGCCGCTCGACGGTGTCGTAGCGGGCGAGATCCGCCTCGGCGCGGGCGCGCAGCTCCGCGGGCGGCGTGCCGTCGCGGGTGAAGATCCCCCAGGTCAGGGGCGTGGCAGCGTTTCGGGGTCGGCCAAGGTCGCAGAGCAGGACGTCGCGGCGGCAGCGCCCGAGGATCAGGGCGGCGTTCAGTCCGGCGGGTCCGCCGCCCACGATGATGACGTCGCGCATCGGATCGCCCGCTCAACCGTCTCGTCGGGGAAACGGGGCGCGGGCGCCGATCTTTCCGCAGCGCACACGAAAAAGGGCGCTCGCGCGCCCTCCTCCGTCGGGCGCTGCGCCCTGCTCAGGCGGCGGCGGGCTTCACCGGCACGCCCTTCTCGGCGAGGAAGGTCTGCAGCTCGCCCGACTGGAACATCTCGCGGGTGATGTCGCAGCCGCCGACGAACTCGCCCTTCACGTAGATCTGCGGGATGGTCGGCCAGTTCGAGAAGGCCTTGATGCCCTCGCGGATGCCCTGGTCGGCCAGCACGTTGACGCCCTTGAAGGGCACGCCGAGGTAGTTGAGGATCTGCACGACCTGGCCCGAGAAGCCGCATTGCGGCATCTGCGGCGTGCCCTTCATGAACACGACCACGTCCTGTGACTTGATCTCGTTCTCGATCGTGGCGTTGACGTCCGACATGTTCTCGGTCCTTGCTGGTGAATAGGTGATTGTACGAACAGCGGGAATCGTTGCGTCTATGGCCGCTGGCTCAGCGCTGTACGGTCCCGGTGATGACGCGGAGCGCGGCGTCGAGATCGAAGCGCTCGGTCAGGATCGCCTCCGGGGTGAGCGGACACGTGTCCGGCACGTTCGGCAGGAGTTCCTGTCCATAGATCAGCATGTTGGCCTCGGCATTCGTTCGTGCAATGGCCCAGATGTAGCGCCAATTGAGGCGCTGGCGCATCCCGGGCTCGAAGCGCTGATAGGCTGCCTGCTGAAACGTCAGCGTTTCATGTCGCCAGTGGGAGACGACGGGGGCGAGCGGTGCAGAGGCCTGCTTCAATAGATGGGCGAGCACCTGAACCAGCAGACTCTCGACAGCCCGGATCTGCGCCCGTCCCACGCTCTCGATCTCCTCGGCGACGTTCTCCCAATCGACCGCGTTCGACAGCTCGCCCCGCGCGCCGAGGGCGCGCAGCGCGGCGGCCTGCTCCTCGGCCCAGGCCACGATGTCGTCGTCGTAGAGGCTTGGTCGGTCCATCGGGGGAGAACTCCCGCGCGAGGGCTCAATCCTGCGGCAGGCCCGTGGTCAGCGCAAGCGCGTGCAGCACGCCTCCCATCCGCCCCTGGAGCGCCCCGTAGACCATCTGGTGCTGGGCGACGCGGGTCTTGCCCTTGAAGGCGGTGGAGAGGACGGTGGCGGCGTAGTGGTCGCCGTCGCCCGCCAGATCCCGGATCTCGATCTGGGCGTCGGGCAGGGCCTCGCGGATCATCCGCTCGATCTCGCGCGCATCCATCGGCATCGGTGTACTCCTACGGATCGGATCAGGATGCGACCGCGGCCGGCTGGCTCGCCATGTAGGCGGGCAGCCAGTTCTCGTTGGCCTGGCGCAGGTCGGCCACCGATATGGTCTCGCCGCCCGGCAGGGTCAAACGGTCGGAGCCGGTGACGCCGACCACCGCCGCGTCGATCCCCTGCGAGGAGGCGCTGTAGAGGATGTCGGAAGCCGCGTCCGCCTCGACGGCGATCAGGTAGCGGCCCTGGTCCTCGCCGAACAGGTAGGCGTGGGCGGGCAGACCCTCGACCGCGACCTCGGGGAGCGCGGCGCCGATGTCGCCGGCCATCGCCATCTCGGCGAGCGCGACGGCGAGCCCCCCGTCCGAGAGGTCGTGCACCGTGTCGACGAGCCCCGAGGCGATCAGACCGCGCACGAAGTCGCCGTTGCGGCGCTCCAAGCCGAGGTCGACCGGCGGCGGCGCGCCCTCTTCCCGACCCTCGATCACCGAGAGGTAGGCGGACTGGCCGAGCCAGCCCTCGCTCGCGCCGACGAGGACGAGCACGTCGCCCTCGCGCTTGAGGGCGAGGGTGGCGTGGCGCTCCACGTCGTCGAGCACGCCGACGCCGCCGATGGTCGGGGTGGGCAGGATGCCGACGCCGTTGGTCTCGTTGTAGAGCGAGACGTTGCCCGACACGACGGGGAAGTCGAGCGCCCGGCAGGCCTCGCCGATGCCCTGCAGGCAGCCGACGAGCTGGCCCATCACCTCGGGCTTCTCGGGATTGCCGAAGTTCAGGTTGTCGGTGATGGCGAGCGGGCGCGCGCCGACCGCCGTGATGTTGCGCCACGCCTCGGCCACCGCCTGCCGGCCGCCCTCGACGGGGTCGGCCTCGCAGTAGCGGGGCGTCACGTCGCAGGTGAGCGCGAGACCCTTCGGCCCGTCCTCGACGCGCACGATCGCGGCGTCGCCGCCCGGCTTCTGCACGGTGTTGCCGAGGATGTAGTGGTCGTACTGCTCGTAGACCCAGCGCTTCGAGGCGAGGTCGGGCGAGGCCACGAGGCAGCGCAGCGCGTCCGCGAGCGAGGCCGGCGGCGCGATCTCCTCGGCCTTCAGTACGGGCAGGTGCGTATTGGCGATGTGGGGCCGGTCGTAGAGCGGGGCCTCGTCGCCGAGTTCCTTGATCGGCAGGTCGGCGACCGTCTCGCCGTGCCACTTGATGACGAAGCGCAAGCTGTCGGTGGTGCGCCCGATCACCGCGAAGTCGAGGCCCCACTTCACGAAGATCGCCTCGGCCTCCTTCTCCATGCCGGGCTTGAGCACCATGAGCATGCGCTCCTGGCTCTCGGAGAGCATCATCTCGTAGGGCGTCATGCCCGCTTCGCGCGCCGGCACCTTGTCGATGTCGAGCTCGACGCCGAGGTCGCCCTTGGCGCCCATCTCGACGGCCGAGCAGGTCAGGCCCGCGGCACCCATGTCCTGGATCGCGATGACGGCACCCGACGCCATCAGCTCCAGGCAGGCCTCAAGCAGCAGCTTCTCGGCGAAGGGGTCGCCGACCTGCACGGTCGGGCGCTTCGACTCGCTCTCCTCGTCGAACTCCGCCGAGGCCATGGTGGCGCCGTGGATGCCGTCGCGGCCGGTCTTGGAGCCGAGATAGACGATCGGGTTCCCGACGCCCGCGGCCGCCGCGTAGAAGATCGCGTCGGTCCGGGCGAGGCCGACCGCCATCGCGTTGACCAGGATGTTCCCGTCATAGCGCGCGTGGAAGCCCATCTGGCCGCCGACGGTCGGCACGCCGAAGGAGTTGCCGTAGCCGCCGATGCCGGCGACCACGCCCGAGACGAGGTGGCGGGTGCGCGGGTGGTCGGGCGAGCCGAAGCGGAGCGCGTTCAAGGCCGCGATCGGGCGCGCGCCCATGGTGAAGACGTCGCGCAGGATGCCGCCGACGCCGGTCGCCGCGCCCTGGTAGGGCTCGATGAAGCTCGGGTGGTTGTGGCTCTCCATCTTGAAGATACAGGCCAGCCCGTCGCCGATGTCGATGACGCCCGCGTTCTCGCCGGGGCCCTGGATCACCCATGGCGCCGAGGTCGGCAGGCCGCGCAGGTGCTTGCGCGAGGACTTGTACGAGCAGTGCTCGTTCCACATCGCCGAGACGATGCCGAGCTCGGTCAGCGTCGGGTCGCGGCCGATGAGCGCGCGGAAGCGTTCGTACTCGTCGGGCGTCAAACCGTGCTGGCGCACGAGTTCGGGTGTGATCGGGACATCGTTGCGGAACATGCGCAGGGTCTCGACAAGTGGTGGTCGCGGCCGCGGGGGCGGTGGGCCCGCGACCGTGCCCGGACCGGGCCGAAAGAATACAAGCCGCCCCGGCTCTAGAGCGGAAGCGGGCACGGAGGCAACTGCCGAGCGCCCGCGGCGCGCACGCATCCGGCGCAGGGTTGCGTCCGGCGCGCGCCGGCTCGGCGGATCCGGCTCAGGCCGCGGCGGCCGGCGCGCGCGCGGGCGCCCGGCGGCAGGACTGCACGACCCGGTGGACCGGCTCCGGCCCGGAGACCAGATCGATGTAGTCGAATCCCGTCGCCTGCCGGCTCGCCATCAGCAGCTGGAAGTGCATGCGGAACAGGTTCCAGCTCAGCCGCGCCACCTTGCGGGGCTCGACCAGGTCCCGGATCTGCACCCGCAGCACCGCCGGGCGCCCCGGCCCCGGCGAGGGGATGCCGCAGGCCGTGAGCGGGTCGCGCAGGTGGATCGAGAGCCAGTCCCAGGGTGCGCGGATGTCGAGCCAGCCGATGGCGTCGGCCCCGGCGACGCGGGCGAGCGCGGCGCGCACCCGCACCGCCGCCGGGTCGAGGCCGATCCATGGTATCACGCTGCCGAGCGTCACGAAGGAGACCGGCGTGCCGCGCGCGCCGAAGCCGGGATCGACGGCCAGCACCCGGTCCAGCACCTCGACGCCGAGGAAGCTGGAGGAGGAGTGGCCGATCACCACGATCTCGTCGGCCGTGCCCTCGGCGGCGCGGATGCGGGCCGCGAAGGCGTCGAGGCGGGCCGGCATCTCGGCGACCGCCCCGGCCGCGTGGGCGTGCGTGAAGGCGGTGTCGTCCACGAGATGGGCCACGTAGAGCGGCTTGCCGCGGGTCAGCCGGGTCACCAGCGCGAGGATCGGGTAGGCCATGACCGGCACGGCAAGCAGGCCGAGGAGGCGCCACTCGGGCGGCAGCAGAAGCAGCGGCAGGGCAGCGAGCACGAGGCTGAGCACCGCGAGGCCCAGATAGATGCGGTGGACGCTGCCTATGACCGTGGAGAAGCGGCGCGCCTCGCGGCGCAGGTTCCGGCCGTAGCCGCTGCGGGCGAGGCGCCAGAGCAGGGCCGGCACCGCGGTGAGCCGCCGCCATTCCGGCCGGGGGAAGTGGGCGCGCACCACGTCCTCCCAGCGCAGCAGGCTGTAGCGCGTGCGCGTGCCGTCCGCCTCCACGTCCCAGTCAAGGCTGATCCCGTCCGGAGCGCGGGCCGGCTCGCCGACCGCGATGGCGCGACCACGCAGCGCCGCGGTGCGCCGCGCCTCGCGCCGGAACAGGCCCCAGTAGGTCTCGGGGTCGCGCGGGTCGAAGCCCGGCATGTAGAACACGGCACGCCGACCGATCCGCGGGGAGCGCGCGCACGCCTCGTCTGTCATCGTCTGGGAAATGGGATCGCTCGCGGCCGCCGGGGTGGCCGTCCCTAACAGACCGAATCGGGCGCGGACGAGGAGAAAGCGCGGCGCGGAGCGGTCAGCCGCGCCCCTCCGTCAGCCGGCGGGCGTGTGGCTGAGGAAATCCGCGATCGCCCCCACGAAGCGCTCGCCGTAAGCCTCGCGCTTGCGCTCGCCGACGCCATGGACCGAGCGGAGCGCCCAGAGATCGACGGGCTTCTGGCGCGCCATCTCGACGAGCGTCCGGTCGGGGAAGACCATGAAGGCCGCGATGCCCTCCGCCCGCGCGATCGTGGCGCGCAGGCCCCTGAGATGCTGGAACAGCGCCTCGTCGGCGTCCGAGAGCGCGAGCGCGTCGTCGTCGCCCCGGGACGAGGCGCGGCGTCGGTCCCGGCTCTCCGCCTTCGGTTGCGGGTCGGGCCGCAGCTGCACGCTCTCGCGCCCGAACAGGATTGCCTCGCCGCGCTCGGTCATGCAGAGGCCGCCGTATCCGTCGCTGTTCTCAGCGACCGCGCCCGCGGCGAAGAGCTGGCGCAGGATGGCGCGCCAAGCCGCCACCGGCTTGTCGGCCCCGACCCCGTAGGTCTTGAGCTGCGTGTGGCCGTTGCGGCGGATCTGCTCGCTCTCCTTCCCGTGCACCACGTCGCACACGTAGGCCGCGCCGAAGCGCTGGCCGGTGCGCACGATCGCCGAGAGCACCTTCTGTGCGGCGACCGTGCCGTCGATCAGCTCGACGCCGCCGCGGCAGAGGTCGCAGCGCCCGCACGGAGCGCTCGCCTCGCCGAAATAGCCGAGCAGCGACTGGCGGCGGCAGGCGGCGCCCTCGCAGAGCGCGATCATCGCCTCGAGCTTGCGCCGCTCGACCCGGCGGCGCTCGTCGCCGACCTCCTTCTCGTCGATCTGGCGGCGGCGGAGCGCCATGTCGTCGAGGCCGTAGAGGGTGAGCGTGTCGGCGGGTAGCCCGTCGCGGCCGGCGCGCCCGATCTCCTGGTAGTAGCCCTCGATGTTGTTGGGCATGTCGGCGTGGCAGACGAAGCGCACGTCGGGCTTGTTGATGCCCATGCCGAAGGCGATCGTCGCGGTCATCACCACGCCGTCCTCCTGCAGGAAGACGTCCTGGTTCTTCATCCGCGTCGCCTGGTCGAGGCCCGCGTGGTAGGGCAAGGCGTTGAAGCCGTCCGCCTTCAGGCTGTCGGCGAGCTGCTCGGTGCGCTTGCGCGACGAGCAGTAGATGATCCCGCTCTCCTGGCGGCGGTGCTTCAGGAAGCGCTCGATCTGCCGCGTCGGGTTGTCCTTCGGCACGAAGGTCAGGCGGATGTTCGGCCGGTCGAAGGAGTGCACGAACACCCGGGGCGGGCGGCCGGCCTGGAACAGGCGCTCGGCGATCTCCGCGCGCGTCGTGGCGTCGGCGGTCGCGGTCAGGGCCAGCACCTGCACGTTGCCGAGCGTCTCGCGGGCGCGGGCGATCTCGCGGTACTCGGGCCGGAAGTCGTGGCCCCATTGCGAGACGCAGTGCGCCTCGTCGACAGCGAGCCGCCGCACGCCCGCGCCCCGTAAAGCCTCCATGCAGCCGTCCATCAGCAGGCGCTCGGGCGAGACGAAGAGGAGACGGAGTTCCCCGGAGCGGATGCGCCGCCACGTCTCGCGCGACTCGGCTTCCGGCACCGTGGAGTTCAGGGTGGCGGCTGGGATGCCGAAGGCGCGCATCTGCTGGACCTGATCGTGCATCAGCGCGATCAGCGGCGAGACCACGACGCAGAGCCCGTCCTCCACCAGGGCGGGAAGCTGGTAGGTCATCGACTTGCCGGAGCCCGTCGGCATCACGGCGAACACGTCGGTGCCGTCGAGGACGGCGCCGATCACCTCGGCCTGTCCGGGCCGGAAATCGTCGTAGCCGAAGGTCTTTCGAAGGGCGGCGCGGGCCTCGTCGAGGCGTTGGGACATGGGTTTGAGGGTCCGGACTGCGAGCGACTTGAAGCGGGTTTGTGTCGGCCGTAGCGTTCGATGTCTATGCGGTGGAGAGGCCCGTGCCGCCGGACATCTGCGACGAGGAAGCGAATCGCTCGGCCGACAAACTGGCCCTCACAGCCACGGTGAGCAAGACCGAGTCTGGGCGCGGTTCCCTCGTTCATGACCTCTGGCGAGAGGAGCGATGCGTTTTCCTGGCAGAGCGTCTACAGCCCTTGTTGGACGAGATCGCGGCGGCCCCCAAGACCGGGCACGAGGCAGACAAGGCGTTTTACGACGATCTGAGCGGGGATCCGTGATGTCCGTCGATGCCTCTGGGATCATCGCGATCCCCGACCGGGAATTTACCGCGTCGCGACGGCGAGTGCCGCCCCCGCCATCACGGTGCCGGCTCCCCGGTTGACCGCCCGCCGCGCGCGGACCGAGCCGAAGAAGCGCCGGACCCGGACTGCCGCCAGCGCGTAGGCACCGAGCGTCGTGCTGAGCACGACCACGATGGTCGCGGCGATCTCGATCATCCCGAGCGGGGTGAGGTGTTCGAGATCAATCACTGTCGGCAGCAGGGCGAGGAAGAACAGGACGACCTTCGGGTTGCCGAGCGTCAGGGCGAGGCCGCCGAGGAAGAGGCGCGGGCCGCTCTCGCCGCGAACGGGCTCGCTCTCCAGAGGCTCGACCGGCGCGGTCCAGGTCCGCCACGCGAGGTAGGCCAGATAGGCCGCACCGAGATAGCGGATGCCGACGAAGAGGGCGGCGAAGCTCTGCGCGAGCAGCGCGAACCCCGTTGCCGCGACCGAGAACCAGAGCAGGTCGCCGACGAGGAAACCCGCGATGAAGGCCGGGATGCCGCGGCTGCCGCGCGCCAGGACGCGGGCGACGAGCGCGAAGATTCCGGGCCCGGGCGAGGCGACGGCGACCGCGTAGACGACGGCGAACAGGAGGAGGCTCGACAGGGGCATGCGGTGTCTCAACCCGCTTCCGACGCAACGACGCGCCCGTCCGCGATCCGGACCACGTCGGCGCGTCCCGCCAGTTCCGAAAACATCGCCGGGTCGGCCCCCGTCATCCAGACCTGACCCGGCAGGGCTTCGAGCGCGTCGAACAGGCCGGCGCGGCGGCGCGGGTCGAGATGGGCCGCGACCTCGTCCAAGAGGATCAGCGGCGCGATGCCGCTCATCGCCTGGACGAGGCGGGCATGGGCCAGGACCAGCCCGATCAGCAGCGCCTTCTGCTCGCCGGTCGAGGCGGTGGCGGCTGGCACGTCCTTCGGGCCGTGGCGCACGGTGAGGTCGGTCGTCTGCGGGCCGATCAGGGTGCGGCCGGCGGCGCGGTCGCGGTGGCGGCCGCGGGCGAGCGCCACGCGGAAGCGGTCCTCCGCCTCCACCGCCGGCCAGACCGCCACGAGGTCGTCGAGTTCGCCCTCGAGCCGCACGCTCGCCCAGGGAAAGGGCTGGGCGTCGTCGCGAGTCTCGGCGATGAGGCGGTCGAGGCGCTCCACGGTCTCGCGGCGGGCGAGCGCCACCGCGACGCCGAGCTCGGCGGCCTCCCGCTCCACGGCGTCGAGCCACTGCCCGTCGTTCGGGCGCTCCTCCAGGATGCGGTTGCGCGAGCGCAGGGCCCGCTCCATCGCCGAGACCCGGGCGCCGTGGGCGGCGTCGACCGCGAGAACGAGCCGGTCGAGGAAGCGGCGGCGGTCGCCCGCCGGGCCCCGGAACAGGCCGTCGAGGTCGGGGGTCAGCCAGACCACCCGCAGGAACTCCGCGAAGGCGATCGGGGAGGGGACGTTGCCGCCGTCGATCCGGCAGACGCGCGCGACCTTTCCGTCGTAGCCCGGCGGCTCGATGCCGGTGCCGAGGCGGTGGGCGTCGCCGTCGCGGGCGAGCGTCGCCGAAACCGCGAAGCCGCCGGGCCCGCCCTCGCGCGCCATGGTGGCGAGGTCGGCCCGCCGCAGGCCGCGCCCCGGCGAGAACAGTGAGATCGCTTCCAGGAGGTTCGTCTTGCCGGCCCCGTTCTCGCCGACCAGCGCCACGAAGCGGCGCCCGAGTGCGAGGTCGAGGTCGGCGTGATTGCGGAAGTCGCGGGCGATCAGGCGGGTGAGACGCTGGGCGCCCTCGGTGTCAGTCATGCGGCCAGGGTGAGGGCTGTCGCGGCCTCTTCGGCCTCTCGGGTCCCGCCGCGCAGTGGGCGCGGCGGGATGTCGTCGGATCGGTCCTCAGCAGCTGAGGCGGCGGCCCTCGCGCTGGCCGAAGGTGCGGTAATGGGCGAGGCCCGATTGCATCTGGCCGTTCACGATGGCCCTGCGGACGTCCGGGTTGCAGCGCAGGTACTCGCGCTCGTCGAAGGCGTAGTCGCCCCGGTTGCGCCCGCGCGGGCGGTCGTAGTCGTCGTCGCGGCCGCGGCGGTAGTCGCCCCGGTCGCGGTAGTCGCGGTCGCGGTAATCCCCGCGGTCGCGGTAATCGCGGTCGCCGTAGCCGTAGGGCTGGGCGGAGGCGAGATTCATCGGGGCGATCAGGGTCATGCCCGCCACCGCCATCGCCAGAATCGCTCTCATCTCGTTCCCCTCTTCCATGTTTCGCGCCGCCGGGCGGCGCGGGTCACGCCGACCACACCTAGGGCGCGCGCGACCGAAGTGGATGCCGCGCGGCCCGCCGCGCGCTCACACCCGCATCGGCATCAGTACGTAGAGGGCCGGCGCCCCCTCGCGGTCCTGGATCAGGGTGGGGGAGCCCGGGTCGGCCAGCCGGAACAGGGCGGTGTCGCCCTCGAGCTGGCTGGTGATGTCGAGGAGGTAGCGGGCGTTGAAGCCGATATCGAGGCCCGCGGCCTCGTAATCCACGTCGAGCTCCTCGGTGGCGCTGCCGGAATCCGGGTTGTTCACCGAGAGGGCGAGGCGGCCCTCCGAGAGCCCGAGCTTCACCGCCCGCCCGCGCTCGGAGGAGATGGTCGAGACGCGATCGACCGCGCGGGCGAAGGATTCGCGCTCCACCGTCAGGCGCTTGTCGTTGCCGGTCGGGATCACCCGCTGGTAGTCCGGGAAGGTGCCGTCGATCAGCTTCGAGATCAGGATCACGCCGCCCGCGAAGCGCAGGCGGATCTTGGCGGGCGAGAGGTCGATCTCGACGCTCTCGCCGCCGTCGTCCACGAGCTTCTGGATCTCGGCCACCGCCTTGCGGGGCACGATCACGCCCGGCATGCCCTGGCTGCCCGGGGGCGCGTCGAGCTCGACCCGGGCGAGGCGGTGCCCGTCGGTCGCGACCGCGCGCATCTTTAGCGCGCCCTCGGACTCGATCGTGTGCAGGTAGATGCCGTTGAGGTAGTAGCGCGTCTCCTCCGTGGAGATCGCGAACTGCGTCTTGTCGATCAGCCGCTTCAGGTCGGCGGAGAGGATCGAGAAGCTGTGGGGCAACTCGCCCGCGGCCAGATCCGGGAAGTCGCCCTCCGGCAGGGCGCCAAGCGCGAAGCGCGAGCGGCCGGAGCGGATCGTCATCTGGCCGGACTCGCCGCCCGTCTCCAGCGAGACCTGGGCGCCGTCGGGCAGCTTGCGGACGATGTCGTAGATGACGTGGGCCGGCACCGTGGTGGCGCCCGGATCGGCCACGTCGGCGGGCACGCTCTCGGTCACCTCGATGTCGAGGTCGGTCGCACGAAGCTGCAGACCACCGGATTCCGCGCGCAGCAGGACGTTCGACAGGATCGGGATCGTGTTGCGCCGCTCGACGACGCGGTGCACGTGGCCGAGCGACCTGAGAAGGGCCGCGCGCTCGACAGTGACTCTCATCGCTCAAACTCTGAAGCTGACGCGCCGCCGCGGCCGGCGGCGCCACTGAAATTGGCCGGTCAGCTTGGCGAAGGGTGGGGGCGAAGGCAAGGGCGCGGCCCGGCCTAAGGCCAAGCTCGCGCCCCGCACCCACAGGTCTGGCCCCGGGCCTCGCGCCCCCGGCGCTGTCGGGTCAATCCTGCAGCATGCGCTTCAGGAGCTCGACCTCGTCGCCCAGCACCGCGTCCTCGCCGATCTGCTTCTCGATCTTGCGCACGGCGTGCAGCACCGTGGTGTGGTCGCGGCCCCCGAAGCGGCGGCCGATCTCGGGCAGCGAGCGCAGCGTCAGTACCTTGGAGAGGTACATGGCGATCTGGCGCGGCTTGACCACGGCGGCAGTCCGGCGCTCCGAGAGGATGTCCGAGCGCGAGACGTTGTAGCGCGAGGCCACCAGCTTCTGGATGTCCTCGATCTTGATGCGCTTGGGCTCGCGGTTCTTCACGAGGTCGCGGATCGCGGTCTCGGCGGTCTCCATCGTCACGGCGGTGCCGGTGAGCGTGGCGTGGGCCAGCAGGCGGTTCACCGCGCCCTCGAGGTCGCGGCCGTTCGCCGTGATGGCGCGGGCGACGTAGGCCGCCACCGTCGGCGAGACCTCGAAGGTCGGGTGCGCGGTCCGCACCGCCTGCAGGCGCGCGGTGAGGATCGAGACGCGCAGCGCCTCGTCGAGCGTGCCGATCTCGACCACGAGGCCGCCCGCGAGCCGCGAGCGCACGCGCTCGTCGAGCGCCTCCAGCTCGGTCGGCGGCCGGTCGGAGGCGACGACGACCTGGCGGCCGGCATCGATCAGCGCGTTGATGGTGTGGCCGAACTCGGCCTGGATCGACTTGCCCTGGATGAACTGCACGTCGTCGAGGATGAGCAGATCGATGCCGCGCAGGCGCTCCTTGTAGGCCAGCGCGTTCTGGGTCTTCAGGGCGTTGACGAAGCCGTACATGAAGCGGTCGGCGGTGAGGTAGATCACCCGGCGGCCGGATTCGCGGGCGGCGTGCCCGATGCCGTGCAGCAGGTGCGTCTTGCCGAGGCCCACGCCCGCGTGGAGGTAGAGCGGGTTGTAGAGCGCGCCCTCGCCCTCGTGCCGGGCCACGCGCTCGGCCGCCGCGTGGGCGAGCGCGTTCGAGCGCCCGACCACGAAGCTCGCGAAGGTGAGGCGGGCGTCGAGCGGGGTACCGTTGAGGTCGCCGCCCTCCGCGGGGCGCGCCTCGGGCACGGCGGCGACCGCCACGGGGGTCGGCTGGGGCGAGGCCTGCAGGCGGGCGAGCGGGCCGCTCGTCGGGCTCGGGCGCGGCGCGCCGGGGGCGGTCACGGGCCGGGTGGGGGCGCCGGTACCGCGCACGCCGACCTCGATGCGGGCGATCGCCTCGATCTCGGCCCGGAAGGTGGTGAGCACCCGGTCGAGATAGTGCGACTCGATCCAGCTCTTCAGAAAGCGGGTCGGCACGGTGAGGCGGGCGGTGCCGCCATCGACCGCCTCCAGCTCGAGCCGGGCGAACCAGCTCGCGTAGACGTCCTCGCCGAGTTCCGCTCGCAGGCGGCGCTTCACCCGGGCCCAGGCGGCCGAGATCTCGGAGTCGCCGGAGCCGTTCCGGCCGTTCCCGTCGTCGCCTGCAACGTTTCCGTCGACACGCATCAATCGCTCTCCTCGCCCCGAGGACGGAGGACCGCCGGCGGGACGTACGCAACACTACGCTTGGAGCCCCGCGAATACGGGCAGGGCGCAGATAACGGGGAGAGTCAAGGCCTCCGCCGCCGACATTCGTCGATGCTCGGACGCTATCAACAAAGACCTACCCGGGTTTTAACAGTGGGACTTGCGGGGACAGCGCCGCCAGGGCAGCCGGATATGTGCGCGCGGGCGGTTCGGTGACCGCTATCGTCTTGGTCTTCCACGGAAATCGACGGGCGGGATCTTCGCGGCGTGCGGGCCTGACGCCGCCGTGCAGATGCGGCGCCGGCGGCGGGCGCGGCGGATCAATCGACGGCAGGGTAAACGAAGGGTGTGCGGGGGGGCTATCGTGGCGCCGTCCGAGGGACCTCGGGGCATGGCCGCTCACATGGTAGGCGTCCGAGCCGCTGCGCTCTCCCTCCCCCGCAGAGGAGGGAGGGAGGGCTACGGGCTGGACGGCGCGCACGAAAAAGCCCGGCGCGAGGGCCGGGCTCAATCTCGATCGCGATGGATCCGCTTGCGCCTCAGGCGGCGGCGGGGGCCGCCGAGAGGGCCTTCACGCGGGCCGCGAGGCGCGAGACCTTGCGGGAGGCGGTGTTCTTGTGAACGATGCCCTTCTGGGCAGCGCGCATGATCTCCGGCTGCGCGGTGCGCAGGACGTCGGCGGCGGCGGTGGAATCGCCGGCGGCGATCGCCTCCTCGACCTTGCGGATGAAGGTCCGCATGCGGGACCGGCGGGAGCGGTTGATCGCCGTGCGCTTGGCGATCTTGCGGGTCATCTTCTTGGCCGACGTGGTGTTGGCCATGGGCATCCTCGTCTCGTCGGGCGATACCGACGGGCCGGTGGTACCGGGGGTCGGTCAACGCGTGCAGGTTGTACAGGCAATAAGCGAAGCCGCAGCGTGCGAACGCCCGCTCCGGCAGAGCGCGCTCTATAGACAGGCCCGGCCCGGGCGTCAACGCGGGGTGCCGGCGGCGCCGCGGGTTGATCCCGCCCCGCCGCGCCCGGATGATACTGGTCCATCAGCGGAAAACGCCGAGGCGGAGCCCCCCATGCACCACAGCGTCAGCGAGGCCGACGCCGCGCGCATCGCCCGCTTCCGGCCGGCCTCCGGCATGGAGACGCCGCGATTCGCCGGGTTGGCGAGCTTCATGCGGCTCCCCGTCCGGGCACCCGATTCGGCGGAGGGGGTGGAGATCGGGCTCGTCGGCATCCCGTTCGACGGCGCGACCACCAACCGGCCCGGTGCCCGGCTCGGGCCACGGGGCGTGCGCGAGGCCTCCACCGGCACCCGCATGGTCAACCACGCCAGCGGCATCGCGCCCTACGCGCTCGCGGCCTGCGCCGACCTCGGCGACGTGCCGGTGAACCCGATCGACGCCGCCGCGACCTGCCGGCGCATCGAGGCGTTCTTCGCGGACCTGCGCGGGCAGGGCATCGTGCCCCTCGCGGTCGGCGGCGACCACCTCGTCACGTACCCGATCCTCCGGGCGCTCGGGCAGGGACGCCCGCTCGGGCTCGTCCACATCGACGCTCACAGCGATACCGACGACGTGCAGTACGACGGTACCCGGCTCACCCACGGCACGCCGTTTCGGCGAGCGGTGGAGGCGGGCGTGCTCGATCCACGCCGCTGCGTGCAGATCGGCATCCGGGGCAGCATGGACGCGGCCGACGAGCGCGACTGGGCCTGCGGGCAAGGGATCCGGATCGTCACGATGGAGGAGGCGGTGGCCCGCGGCCTGCCGGAGATCGTCGCCGAGGCGCGGGCGATCGTGGGGGCGGGGCCAGCCTATCTCAGCTTCGACATCGACGCGCTGGACCCGGCCTACGCGCCCGGCACCGGCACGCCGGAGATCGGCGGCTTCACGGCGCGGGAGGCGCTCTACCTCGTGCGGGCGCTCCGCGGCCTCGACCTCGTCGGTGCGGATCTGGTGGAGGTGGCCCCGCCGCTCGATCCGTCCGGGGTGACGGCGCTGGCCGGCGGGCAGCTCGCCTTCGAGATTCTGTGCCTGCTCGCCGACGCCGTGGCGGCGCGACGGGCAGGGGCAGGGTAGGGCGCGCGATTTTCCCTCCCCCCTCCGCGGGGGAGGGGGTACGTCGCGATGTCAGGCGAAGACGTAGCCGCCGACGATGCGCAGGCCCACCGGGTGGCCGGCCGCGTAGCGCTCGCCGTCGAAATCCTCGACGAGCAGCGGGCGGCCTTCGCCGCGCTCGACCTCGATGCGTTGCCGCCCCTGGCTGCGGTGCGAGGCCCGCACGGTGCCGCGCAGATGCGCGGCGGAGGGTTCGGTCAGCTGGAACTGCCAGGGCCGCACGTAGAGCTTCAACGGGCCGATCAGGCCGGCGGGCGACACGACGCCCGGCACCGGGCGACCGTCGACCCGCACCTGCCCGCTCTCGGCGATCGCCTCGACCTCGACGGCGTCGCCCAGGAACCTCAGCACCGTGGCTGAGGCCGGGTTGTCCTGCACCTCGTCGGGCGTGCCGACCTGCTCGAGGCGGCCCCGGTCCAGCACGGCGACCCGGTCGGAGAGTTCCAGCGCCTCGTCCTGGTCGTGGGTCACGAAGATCGTGGTCTGCCCGGTGCGGTCGTGGATCTCGCGCAGCCAGCGGCGCAGGTCCTTGCGCACCTGCGCGTCGAGCGCCCCGAAGGGCTCGTCGAGGAGCAGGACCCGCGGCTCGACGGCGAGCGCGCGGGCCAAGGCCACGCGCTGGCGCTGGCCGCCCGAGAGCTGTGAGGGGTAGCGGTCGGCGAACCCCGAGAGCTTGATCAGGTCGAGCAGGTCGCCGACCCGGCGCTTGATCTCGGCCTTGTCCGGACGGTCCGCGCGCTTGCGGGCGTTCAGCCCGTACGCGATGTTGTCGGCCACGCTCATGTGCTTGAACAGAGCGTAGTGCTGGAAGACGAAGCCCACCGCCCGTTTCTGCACGGGCAGGCCGGTGGCGTCGTCGCCGCCGAAGAGCACGCGGCCGCGGTCGGGGAAGTCCAGCCCGGCGATGATGCGCAACAGCGTCGTCTTGCCCGAGCCCGAGGGGCCGAGAAGGCCGAGCAGTTCGCCCGCCCGCACGTCGAGGTCGAAATCGTGCAGCACCGCGGCCGTGTCGAAGGTTTTCGACAGGCCCTCGACCCGGATCGCCGTCGAGGGGCGGCCGCTAATGACGCCCGCCGGCGGCGAGCTCGCCCGCGTAGCGCCACTCGAGGACGGATTTGATGAGGAGCGTGACAAGGGCGAGGCCGGCGAGGAGAGAGGCGACGGCGAAGGCCGCGACGAAGTTGTACTCATTGTAGAGGATCTCCACGTGGAGCGGGATCGTGTTGGTGAGGCCGCGGATGTGGCCCGACACGACCGAGACCGCGCCGAACTCGCCCATCGCCCGGGCATTGCAGAGGAGCACGCTGTACAGGAGGCCCCAGCGGATGTTGGGGAGCGTGACGGTGAGGAAGGCCCAGAGCCCGGAGGCGCCGAGCGTCAGCGCGGCCTCCTCCTCGGCGGTGCCCTGCTCCTGCATCAGGGGGATCAGCTCGCGCGCCACGAACGGGAAGGTGACGAAGATCGTCGCCAGCACGATGCCGGGCAGCGCGAACAGCACCTGGATCCCGTGCTGCACGAAGAAGGCGCCGAACACCCCCTGCGCGCTGAAGACCAGCACGTAGATCAGCCCCGAGACCACCGGCGAGACCGAGAAGGGCAGGTCGATCAGCGTGACGAGCAGGCTCTTGCCCGGGAACTCGAACTTGGCGATCGCCCAGGACGCCGCGATGCCGAAGACGAGGTTGAACGGCACCGCGATGGCGGCGACGATCAGGGTGAGCCGCACAGCCGAGAGCGCGTCGGGCTCCCGGAAGGTGGCGAGGTAGGTCTCCCATCCCTTCGAGAGTGCCTGGACGAAGACCGTCGCCAGCGGCACCACGAGGAAGAGCGCCAGGAACACGATCGCGACGGCGATCAGGGTCCAGCGCACCGCGCGCCCCTCGGTGACGGCGCTGCGCGGCGCGTCGGGCTTGGCGGGCAGGGCCGCGAAGGTCGTGGCGGCGGTCTCAGACATAGCCGAACCTCCGGCGGCTCCAGGCCTGGATCAGGTTGATGGCGAGCAGCGTCAGGAACGAGATCCCGAGCATGATCGTGGCGATGGCCGCCGCCCCCGCGTAGTCGTATTCCGAGAGCTTGATCACGATGAGCAGCGGCGCGATCTCGGAGACGTAAGGAAGGTTGCCGGCGATGAAGATGATCGAGCCGTACTCGCCGACCCCCCGCGCGAAGGCGAGCGCGAAGCCGGTCAGCACCGCCGGGATGAGGGGCGGCAGCACCACCTTCCAGAGCGTCGCCCGGCGGCTGGCGCCGAGCGTGGCGGAGGCCTCCTCGACCTCCTTGTCGATCTCGGCGATCAGGGGCTGCACGGTGCGCACCGCGAAGGGCAGGCCGATGAACACCATGGCGATGAAGATGCCGACCGGCGTGTAGGCCGCCTTGATGCCGATCCGCTCCAGCTGCGCCCCGATCACGCCGTTCGGCGCGTAGACCTGGGCGAGGGCGATGCCCGCGACAGCGGTCGGCAGCGCGAAGGGCAGGTCCACCACCGCGTCCACGATCCGGCGGCCGGGGAAGCGGTAGCGGGTCAGCACCCAGGCCACCAGGAAGCCGAACACCGAGGCCGTGAGGGCGGCGAGCAGCGAGACGCCGAAGCTGATCTTCAGCGCGCTCGCCACCCGCGGGTCGGCGGCGACCTCCAGGATGCCGGAGAGGCCGAGCCCGGAGGCGCGCACCACCAGCGCGCCGAGCGGGATCAGGACCACCAGCGAGAGGCACAGGATGGTGTAGCCGAAGGTGATCCCGAAGCCCGGGAGCACGCTCGGCCGGCGGAAGCGCCAGCGCGGTTTGGTCGATGCGGTCATGGGGCGGTCAGCGGCCGGCCTTGCTGAGCTGATCGAACAGGCCGCCGTTGTCGAAGTTCCGCTTCTGGATATCGTCCCAGCTGCCCTGGATGTCCTCGATCTTGAACAGCTTCACCTCGGGGAGGAAGGCGAGGTCCTTCGGGTCGGCGGCCTCGCGCTTGAGCGGCCGGTAGCGGTGCTTGGCGAAGATCGCCTGCGCCCGGTCGCCGTAGAGGAACTGCAGGTAGGCCTCGGCTTGGCGGCGGGTGCCCTTGGAATCGACGTTGGCATCGACGATCGCGACCGGCGGCTCGGCGTAGATCGAGGTCGGCGGCACCACGATGTCGAACTTGTCGGCGCCGAATTCCTGCAGCACCAGGAAGGCCTCGTTCTCCCAGGTCGGCAGCACGTCGCCCAAGCCCCGCTGGGCGAAGGTGACGGTCGAGCCGCGCGCGCCCGTGTCGAGCACCGGCACGTTCTTGTAGAGCTGGCCCACGAAGGCGTTGGCCTTCTCGGTGTCCTTGCCCTCGCGCTCGTAGGCGTAGCCCCAGGCGGCCAGGAAGTTCCAGCGCCCGCCCGCCGATGTCTTCGGGTTCGGGGTGATCACCTTGACGTCGGGCTTGGCGAGGTCCGACCAGTCCTTCACGGCCTTCGGGTTGCCCTTGCGGACGAGGAAGACCACCGTCGAGGTATAGGGCAGGCCCTCGTTCGGCAGCTTGCTGCGCCAGTTCGGATCGATCTTCTTCGAGATCCGGGCGATCGCGTCGATGTCGGAGGGGATGCCGAGCGTCACAACGTCGGCCGGCACGCCGTCGATCACCGTGCGGGCCTGCGAGCCCGAGCCGCCGTGCGAGGCACGGACCGTCAGGGTCTCGCCGGTCTTGGCCTTCCACTCCTCGGCGAAGGCCGCGTTCACGTCGCGGTAGAGTTCGCGCGTCGGGTCGTACGAGACGTTGAGAAGCTCGGACTGCGCCCGCGCGGCGCCGGACGGCACCAGGACGGCGAGCGCCAGCGCGCAGGCGAGGCGGCGCATCCGGCGGGCGGGCGCGGCGGGACGGTGGGCGCGCAGATCGGTCACGATGGCCTCCAGAGAGCCGGTGCGCGGAACGCGACCGGGGCTGAGGCCCATCAGGTGTTCGTTTTACAGAACGAAGTCAACCCGTCCGGCGGGCCGGGACGGGGAGGCGATCCTGCTGTCCACCATCGCCACCGCGGCGCAGGACGGTGCCCGCGTCCCTGTCTTGTGTCGGCCTCCGGAAGAACGTTCTTCCAGGCCCCCGCGAGGGAGACGAAACTTGCCTCCCTCGCGCGTCCTGTAGAAAGAACGTCGCCGTCCCGTGCCGGGCGCGCTACCGCGTGATCCTCTTCGGCGCGATCGGGTCGCTCGCCGGAAAGGTTTCCTCGATCGCCTCGTCGAGCAGGCGTTCCTGGCGCGCGTGGAGCTCTTCACCGCCGCGCCGCTCGCCCGAAGCCGACCGCGTCCCCCGGTCCGGGCCGGGCCGACCAGAGCCGACGCCGACCGGGCGGGTCTGCCGACCTGCGTTACCGCCCTCGGACCGGTCGCCGCCCGCCGACCGCCGCCGCGAGCCAGCGAGCCGCCATGCGAGCAGGGCGAGGCCGGCGACCGCGGCGACCGCGGCCCCCGTCGCCGCGCCGCCGCCAAGGGCGCCACCCAGGAGCGCGCCGTCGCCGCGCAAGGCCTGGATCTTGGCCCGGACGTAGGCGTGGCCTGCCCGCTCGGCCGCCTCCGCCGAGAGCAGGGCGCGGGCCGCGGGCACCAGCTCGTGCACGTGGCGGTGCAGGCACTGATCGACCGCGTAGGTCACGTCCTCGAAGCGGTTGAGCCACCCGGAGCCGCCGCGGCGCCGCGCGAGCGCCCGGAGGTCGCGCATGAAGGCGGCTTGCTCGTGCGCGAGTTCGTCCACCAGCCGCGCGGTGCGCGCCTCGCGTCGCAGCGGCGGGTAGAGTCCGGCCGCGAGCGCCGCACCGTGCCGGTCGAGCGCATCGATCAGGTCGCCGAGCAGCCGTTCGCGGCTGCGCACCACGCCCGGACCGTTCAGCGCGTTCGGCGTCTCGTGGATCAGCTGCGCGATGTTCGCGTGATCGTTCTCGATGCGCTGCCAGATGTCCATGCGGTCCTGTCCTCCGGGCGCCCGGATCCCGGTCCGGGGTCGCCGCTCCTGTCGTCCTGATCAGGCGCGCGGCACGGCCGTTTGTTCCGCGTCGCGCGCCGCGGCGGCGCTCAGCCGTGCTGGCGCCGCTTCAGGCTGCTCTCGTCGCCGGAGAGATCGGTCATCAGCTCGGCGAGCCCGCTGGTGTTGCCCGGGCGGCCGCCGGCTGTACGCTCGGCGGCGCCCAGCCTCTCGCCGGGCCCCTCGGCTCCCGGCGCGTCCAGGCGGTTGCCCGCGTGGTCCTGGTACTGCTCGGTCTGCACGTGCTTGCCGTCCAGGCCGCGCTCGTCGCCGTGGCGGCTCTTGTCGCGGTTGCTCAGCACCATGTTCTCGGGGAGGATTCCGTCCGGCAGGTCGGTCATCGCGCCGGTGCCGGACTGCTTGCCCTGGGCGCCCGGGCCGATGCTGTTCTTGCTGGCGTTCGCCATGATCGTCCTCCGTTCTTCGTCGCGCCGCCGGACCGGCGACATCAGGCGAACGAAGATGGCCGCGCAGGCCGACAGAGCAAGCGGAGCCGCTGCGAATTTATCCGGCCGCCGTCCCGGAACATTCTGCCAGGATCGAGGATCGCGAGCGGCCGGTTTGACAGGTCGTCGGCGTGGATAATCTTGGCCTGGTCTTGAGGGCCGGACGGATCTGGTCGTGCGGAAACGTTCGAGCCGCGATGAACCCGACTTCCGGACCGGCGTTGGCTCATCGAACGATCCCGGCCCGCCGCCCGAGACCCTTCCCATCCGGGACCCGGCGCGCCGTCCAGACCCGAGACAGCGGAGATCTGATGACCACGAAACCGCCCCCCGTTCCGCCCGCGAACCGCTCCGACAAGGGCCCCGGCAGCGCCGCCGCGGCACCGACCGAGACCGGCCCGAAGGGAGCCGGCCAGACGCGCGACCCCGACAAGGTCGGGCAGGCCGGCAACACGAAGGTCAACACCACCAACCAGGGATATCAGCAGGACCGATGAGCACATCGAGCAAGACGCCTGCGGCCGACCGCCACCAGGGCGGTCCGGGCAGCAGCCACCAGGACGCGTCGAAGCCCCGCGCCGAGGAGCGCTCCGGGCCGACGCCCGGCTCTCCGACGAACGACACCCGCTCGCACGTCTCCGGGGGTGGGGGCGAGCGCGACCGGCACCACCGCCACAGCGGCCAGGGCCACGCGCCCGACCGCTCCGACCGGTCGCATTGAGCGATGGCCGAGCGGGCGCGGCCGATCCCGTTCCCGCTCGGCGCCGGCCTTCTGTTCGGGCTGGGCCTCGGCGGGTTCTTCGACGGGATCGTGCTGCATCAGGTGCTGCAATGGCATCACATGCTGAGCAGCTGGTACCCCGCCGACACGATCGACAACATCCGCCTGAACACGCTGTGGGACGGCCTCTTCCACTCGGCCACCTACGTGTTCGTCGTGCTCGGCCTGTTCCTGTTCTGGCGCGCCGCCCGCCTGCCGCACGTGACGTGGTCGACCCCGCGCTTCGCCGGCGCCGTCCTCGTCGGCTGGGGCCTGTTCAACCTCGTCGAGGGGCTGATCGATCACCAGATCCTGGGCGTGCACCACGTCAACGAGCTGGCCCCCCGGGACCGCTGGCTCGTCTGGGATCTCGGCTTTCTCGCCTGGGGCCTCGCGATGGTCGCCGCGGGCACGTGGCTGACCGCCCGGCGCGGCCGCCCGGCGCCCGCCTGATGACGGACCCCGCGCCTCCTGGCGAACGCGCGGACCGGCCCCGGATGCCGGCGCTCGCGTGGCTTCTCCTGATCCTCGGTCTCGTGCTGGCGTCGGCGCCCGCCTGGCGCGCCCTCGTCTTCGGGACGGACCTGCCGCTCGATGCGCTGCTGCGCCTGCGCTGCTGACGCTTCCGGTCGCGACCCGGTTGACGCTGAGCGCACGAACACCCTAGACACGAACGGCTCGCCGCGCGGAGCGCGCCGACAGGGCCCGAGCCCCTGTGGAAGGGTGGCCGAGCGGTTTAAGGCAGCGGTCTTGAAAACCGCCGTGGGGGCAACTCCACCGTGGGTTCGAATCCCACCCCTTCCGCCAGATTCTTAGGCTATGTGTCCGCAAATACTATGATTCTCGGATCGGCCTGAACAGCCAGCCCTCAGTTCAGCCCACATTTTGTATCGGCTTGCAGTGCACGCCGCTGTACCCCAGCGGATGATTGCGTTCGCCGTATCGGTATGGGCTACTGGCTCACTTCCATATGATCGGTCGCTCGGCCAAGCCTTGCGGCCTCGGCCACGCGCACCCTGAAACTGCCGTGCGGGACGATCTGCGGTATCAGCTCGGCTCCGCGCATCTTCTCGCCATCGTCATCGCCAGGGGGGCGCTAAGTCCTTCCCGGACCGCACATCATCAAGCCAGCAGGAGTCCCCCATGGCCGGCCTCAAGGACAAGCGTGGCTTCATTGACAAGGACAGACTCGACCTGTCGGAACGCATCCTTGAGTTCCTCAGACATGGCGACGAACTGGTCGTCACCCGGCTCGACCGGTTGGGCCGCGACACCCGCGATGTCCTCAATGTGGTGCAGGAGGCCGAGCAGCGCGGGGCCAGCGTCACGGTACTCGACCCGCACGTCTCAACCCGTGGCGAGATCGGTCACGTGGTGCTGACCGTGCTCGGCATGGTTGCGCAGATGGAGCGGCGCTCCATCAAGGAGCGCCAACGCGAGGGCATCGCGCGGGCGACGGCTGAGGGAGCATATGCCGGCGGCAAGCGACGCCTCCACCGCGAGCAGGTGCGGGCGCTGCACGCTACTGGCAGCGGACCCGCTCCCATCGCTGCTGCCGTTGGCTGCTCGCGGATGCAGGTCTACCGCATCCTCCGGGAGGCATGACCAGCGACCCTGAATGGTAGCAATGCGCCATAAGCCGACACCGGACCGGCAGGCTCCGAACCGCCGCTCTCGACCCAATCCAGACCTCGATCCGTGGTGGCTCAGACGACGGTGCGGCTCACTGAAGGTTACTGAAGCCAAAAGCGTCGACGAAGTTGAGCGCGGCACACCCCGTTGCCTCCTGCGTCAGGAGCCACATTGGCGCCAGCTGCGCCCGATCGCTGCTGGCGTTGGTCACGGCGTGAGCCACGATCAGGTTGTGCTCGGCATCGATCGCGGTCTGGACCCTAAGCCGCCGCTCACACACCTAAGCGGACTGAGCTCCGACCCTAGAACTCCATGCCGAACTTCACGCGTAGGTTGTGGCGCTCGAACTGGTTCAGGCCGAGCCCGCGCCGAGCGTAGACTGGGTCGGTGTCGCGGCCCCAGACCTGAGTCGCGTAGGCTAAGGTCAGCCACACCTTCTCGGTGAAGCGCCGATGCAGGGCCGGCCCGATGAACACCGCCTCGCTCTCCAGCCGATTGAGGAAGACGCCGTCGTAGCCGCGCAGGTAGCGTACCTCTGGCCCCAGGAAGGTGCCTTCCGCGACCTGCCCAACTACCGCGTTCGACCACAGGAAGGTCGAGGATCGGTAGCCCTGGCCCGCCGCGCCCCGCTGGCGCCCCGTCGCGGGCTCAAAACTGATGTTGCTGCCGTACCAGACCTTGCCAGGCACAACTTGCACGTCGAGCTGCACCAGGCTTTCCATGTCGAACACGTTGGCGCCGTTGCCCTCGACGGGCAGGACCCGAGTGAAGCGGGGCCGCAGCTCGATGGCGAGCCCCAGCGGCTGCTCGGCCGAGCCCTTCAGGAACTGGTACTTCAGTTCCACCGAAGCGCCGTCGAAAGTACCGTAGCACTTGTCGTCAAGCTCCGTGATGTTGCGCTGCCGACGCAGGTTACCGAAGGCGCTGAGCTCGACGCTGAACCGGTCGGCGGGGTTGAACTGGTAGGCGAACCGTGTGTCGAACACGCGGTAGGTGGAGGAACCGGGACCATTACGGCGCTTGCTGAGGCGCGAGATTGTGTCGGCCACCACCTCCTGCTCGCCCTTGTCGCCGGCATCGGACCCTTCGGTGAAGCCGAACAGGTGCTCGGTATCGACGTCCTTCTGCTTGTCGAATTTGTCGTCCTTCCCGCCCGAGCCGCCGCTCTTCGATGAGGATTTTGCCTTATCGTCGTTCGCCTCCGCGGCGAGGCCGGGGGCCGCTGCAAAGCCAGCAATCAGCAGGGCTACGGCGAGCTGCGGGATGCGCTTTGCCGACGAAGCTTGCCCGTGCATGACCCTACGCCCCCAACGATACGCGCAACCGTGGGTAGACGAGCGCAAGGGCCTATGCCTGTTGCAGAATAGCAACACTTGGCTGGAACGCTGTGGGCACGGGATGAGCGCGCTTGTCTGGACGTGAGTTGCTCAGGCGCCATTCGATCGTCCGATTAGCGCGCCTCCAAGCGCCGCCATTGTGCATGTAATGGGCTTCTGCGGCATGAGAGATCACCCCAGTGCGGCTGTGCGGGCGAGCGCGTTCCGAAGTTGATCGTCCATCTCAGCCGCAACGGCGTCGCCCTAAGGATTCTTGCTCTAGGATGGACAGTGTTTGCCAATCGAGCAGCAAGATCTCCGCTATGCTCAACCGCCTCGGGGCAGCAGATCCTACCATCGCGCAGCCAGGCGCTTCCGGGTGAGCTCCGGCCCAATGAAGAACCTCATCAGCTTCGGCCTGAAGCTGCTCTTCAACCGCCCCCGTCCCGAGATCCCTGGCGGCATCCAGGTGTTCACCGCCAGCTTCCCCAGCAGCCACGCCATGCTCTCGGCGGTGACCTACCTAACGCTCGGGGCGCTTATGACCCGCGTCGCCGCGGACACCAGGCTGAAGGCGTACTTCATGGGCCTCGCGGTGTTCCTCACTGTGGTCGTTGGGCTGAGCCGGGTCTACGTCGGGGTCCATTACGCGACGGACGTGCTGGCGGGGTGGTGCGTCGGGTCGGCTTGGGCGGTTCTGTGCTGGGTCGTGGCACTTCGGCTCCAGCGGCGCGGCCAAGTCGAGCAGCCCGGGGCAACCGGCGAACCGGCTGGGACGAGCCCTGTGGCTCGAGGCGGAATAAGGCGCGCGTTGAGCCGGAGGGCTTGACCTTCCCATCATGGGAAGCCTCAACTGTGCGGGACACCACCAGAGGGACCACCAGAGGGAGAGCGTCATGCTCCGCTACAAGGTCGACAAGATGGGCTGCGGTGGTTGCGCCAAGTCCGTGATCCGCGCCGTCCTCGGCATCGAGCCTAACGCCCGGGTCGAGGTGGACCTGGGGGCCAAGCTCGTCACCGTGTCCGGCGCCGCGGGGCCGGTTGGCCGGATCGCCGCCGCTGTCGAAGCCGCCGGCTACCCGGCCGAGCCCGTGCGCGCGACGGCTTGAAACGTCGCGGCGGCGACCAAACCTGCGGGCAGGGCATTCACGTCCCACCCGTCGACATAGTCCCGTCCCGCCACCGGAATCGGTGTAAGCCAGACCCATGAGCCTCGACCGGCAAATCGTGCGCCTGATGGCAGCGATGATCCTCGCGATCATCGCCTACGTCGCGCCGGCCACCGTCCAGGCCCACGAGGGTCACGCGCACCATGGCCAGCACATGGCCGCGCCCCAGCCGAAGCGCGTGCCTACGACGACCAGGGCGGCGGTGACCGTGCCTGCCAAGTCGGCAGCCCGATCCGAGGCGCCGACCTGGTCCAAGGTCGCGCTCGCGGCTGTGGAGCCGGCGCGCATCGAGCCGGCCGAGGACGATTGCTGCCGGCCTGGGTGCGAGACCCGCTGCTGCGGGACGATGGCCTGCTGCGCCACCGGCGTCCTGCCCGGCCCCTCGGTCCTGTCGCCGTCCCTGTTCCGGACCGTTACGCTGATCCCGCGCGACATCCTCGGCCGCTCGGGCGCCGACCCCGAGGCCCTCCCAAAGCCCCCACGAACCCTCGCCTGACGTAGGGCGCGCCTGAGGCGCGCGACGCCCGGAATGCGCCCGCGAACGGCGCCGTCCGGACTTCCCGACGCGAGGATTCCTGTTCATGTCGACCCGTCTTGCCGCCACCTGGGGTGCGCTGGCGCTGCTTGCCGCCATCCTGGCGAGGCCCGCGCTCGCTCACGAGGGGCACGATCACGGCGCAGCCCCGCCGCCCGTCTCGAAGACCATCGCCCCGCGCGGCGAGGCGCTCTCGGACGCCTTCGAGCTCGTCGCCATCTCGCGCGACGGTACCCTGACGCTGTTCCTCGATCGCTTCCGGACGAACGAGCCGGTGCCCGGCGCGACCATCGAGGTCGAGACGCCGGATGGTCCCAAGGTCGCGACCGCCACACCCAACGGCGGCTACGCGCTGCCGGCCCCCTGGCTGTCGAAGCCCGGCCGGCACGAGCTCGTCGCGACCGTCACCGCGGGCGACGCCGTCGACGTGCTCACCATCGGCATCACCGTGCCCGCTGCGAAGGTCGCCGCGGCGCCTGCCAAGCCGGCCCCGGCGCAGGCGGCCCTGGCGCGCGTGTCCGAGGTCGCCCACGGCGTCCGAGAGCGCTTGACCGCCAAGGACCCGGCCCTCGTGGCCGCGGTCGCCGTCGCCTTCCTGCTCGGCGTGCTCGTGACGGTGCTCGCGCGCGGCCGACGGGGGGCTCCGGCCGTGGCCCTGCTCGCCATTGGCATCACCATCGTTCTCGGCACCGCGGCCTTCGCGCACCGCGACGAGGATCACGGCGCACGGGTACAGGGGGCGGCCCTGATCGAGCCGCGGCAGGGAGCGCCCGCGACCAGCGACCTCGCGCAGCGCCTGCCCGACGGCTCCGTCTTCGTGCCCAAGCCCACCCAGCGGCTCTTGGACCTGCGCACCACCATGACCGAGCAGGGCAGCTTCCATCGCTCGGTCGAGCTGCCCGGCCGCATCATCCCGGATCCGAACGGCAGCGGCGTCGTGCAGTCCTCGGTCGGCGGTCGCCTCTCGCCCCCGCCTTCCGGCATCTTCCCGCGCCTCGGCACCAAGGTGCGCAAGGGCGACGTGCTCGCCACCGTGACGCCGCCGGTGCAAGCCGTCGACGTCTCCGACATGCGCCAGCGCCAGGGCGAACTCGACCAGCAGATCGCCATCGTCGAGCGTCGGGTCGAGCGCTTCCGGAAGCTCGCGACCACCGGTGCCGTCGCCCAGACCCAGCTCGACGACGCCCAGGCCGAGCTGACCGGCCTGCACGACCGCCGCGCCGCCCTCGACAAGATCCGGCAGCAGCCCGAGACCCTGGTCGCACCCGTCGATGGCGTGGTGGCGCAGGCGATCGCGGTCGCCGGCCAGATGGCGGCTCCGGGCGCCATGGTCTTCCAGATCGTCGATCCGAACCGGCTCTGGGTCGAGGCACTGAGCTTCGATGCCCTGACTGCGGCGCAGAACGCCACCGCGCGGCTCGCCGACGGTCGCACCCTCGAGCTCGCCTACCAGGGCACGGGGCTCGCGGACCGCAACCAGGCCATCCCCGTGCAGTTCGCGGTGCTCGGCGATGCCTCCGGGCTGCGGGTCGGCCATTTCGTCACCGTGTTGGCCGGGACGGACGCCGAGCAGTCGGGTCTAGCGTTGCCGCGCTCGGCCGTCGTGCGCACCAGCAACGGGCAGGACGTCGTCTACGAGCACACCACCGCCGAGCGCTTCGAGGCCCGGCCCGTCCGTGTTGAGCCGCTCGACGGAGGCCGCGTGCTGGTGGCCGAGGGAATCGGGCCCGGCAAGCGGGTCGTGACCCAGGGCGCCGAGCTCCTCGATCAGGTCCGCTGAGGAGCCCCGCCCGATGTTCACCGTCCTCGTCAGCCAGTCGGTCCGCAATCGCCTGCTGGTCCTCGCGCTCGCCACGGTGCTGGTACTCTATGGCGCCCTCACCGCGACCAAGCTGCCGGTCGACGTCTTCCCCGACCTCAACAAGCCGACCGTCACCATCATGACGGAGGCCGAAGGGTACGCTCCGCAAGAGGTCGAGCAGCTCGTCACCTATCCCATCGAGAACCGGATGAACGGGCTGCCGGGCGTGACCCGGGTGCGCTCGGTTTCGGGTGTGGGGCTATCCATCACCTACGTCGAGTTCGACTGGGGCACCGACATCTACCGCAACCGCCAGCAGGTCGCGGAGCGGCTGGCGCTGGTGCAGGACCAGCTGCCCCGCGGCGTGACCCCGGTGATGGGCCCGATCTCGTCCATCATGGGCCAGATCCTGCTTGTGGCGGTCACCAGCGAGACCGCGTCCCCGATGCAAGTGCGCGAGGTCGCCGACTTCACCATCCGGCCCAGGCTGCTGACCATCCCGGGCGTGGCGCAGGTCATCCCCATCGGGGGCGAGGTGCGCCAGTTCCGAGTCAGCCCGAACCCGGCCGCCATGCGCTCGCTCGGCGTGACCAACGCCCAGCTGGAGACGGCGCTGACGCAGTTCGGCACCAACGCCGGCGGCGGCTTCACCGACCAGTATTCCCGCGAGTACCTGATCCGGAGCATCGGTCGGACCATGAGCCTCGACGACCTGCGCAACCTCGTGGTCGCGACGGTCGCCGAAACGCCGGTCTACCTGCGTCAGGTGGCCGAGGTTTCATTCGCCGCACGGACGAAGCGGGGCGACGCCGGCTACATGGCCAAGCCGTCGGTCATCGTCTCGGTCGAGAAGCAGCCCGACGTCGACACGGTGCGGCTCACCCGCAGCATCGAGAGCGCGCTGAAGGAACTCAACCCGGCCCTGCCGGCCGGCATCAGGGCCGATCAGGTCCTGTTCCGGCAGGCCGACTTCATCGAGACCTCGATCCGCAACGTCGAGCGCGTCCTCGTCGAGGCGGTGCTGGTGGTGGCGGTGGTGCTGTTCGCCTTCCTGCTGAACGTGCGCACCACGGCCATCTCGCTCTTGGCCATCCCGGTCTCGGTGCTGACCACCGCGGTGGTGTTCCACCTGTTCGGGCTGTCGATCAACACGATGACGCTGGGCGGCCTGGCCATCGCCATCGGCGAGCTCGTCGACGACGCGGTCGTGGACGTCGAGAACATCTACCGGCGCCTCGGCGACAACCGGCGTGAAGGCAACCCGAAGGGCGTGTTCCAGGTGGTGGTGGAGGCCTCGAACGAGGTCCGCTCCGGCATCGTCTACGCGACGCTGATCATCATCCTGGTGTTCGTGCCGCTGTTCGCGCTGTCGGGCATCGAGGGCCGGCTCTTCGCCCCGCTGGGACAGGCCTACATCATCTCGATCCTGGCGAGCCTGCTCACCTCCATCACCCTGACACCGGTTCTGGCGTCCCTGCTGCTGCCGGGCCTGAGGAACCTGGAGGAGCACGACAGCCGCTTCCTCAAGCTGCTCAAGCGCGGCAACGCCGCCCTGCTGCGGGTCGCCTTCCGGCACCAGGGCCTGCTCGTCGGGACGGTCGCGGTCGCGGTGGTCGGCGCCGGCATCGCCGCCTGGAACCTGCCGCGGGCCTTCCTGCCGCCGTTCAACGAGGGCTCGTTCACGGTCAACATGACCTTCAACCCAGGTATCTCGCTGGCCGAAAGCAACCGGGTCGGGCTGATCGCGGAGAAGCTGATCCTCGACATCCCGGGCGTGAAGGCGGTCGGCCGCCGCACCGGCCGGGCCGAGCTCGACGAGCACGCCGAGGGCGTCCACTCGTCTGAGATCGAGGTGGCGCTGGACGAGGGCGTGAAGCGCCCGAAGGAGGCCCTGGTCGCCGACATGCGTGGGCGCCTCGCGGCCCTGCCGGTGGCGGTCAACGTCGGCCAGCCCATCTCGCACCGGCTCGACCACATGCTCTCGGGCGTACGGGCCGAGATCGCGCTGAAGGTGTTCGGCGAGGACCTCGACGCCCTGCGCCGGGTCGCCAACTCCCTGCGCGACCGGATGGCCTCGATTCCCGGCCTCGTCGACCTGCAGGTCGAGCGGCAGGTGCGCATCCCGCAGCTTGAGGTGCGGGTCGACTACACCCGGGCGGCCCTTTACGGGGTCCAGCCGGCCGCGGTCGTCGAGCAGATCAGCCGCCTCTCGAACGGGCGGGTGGTCTCGACGGTGGTCGACGGCGTGCGCCGCTTCGACGTGCTGCTGCGCCTATCCGAGAACCGCCGGACCACCGCGGGGCTGGGCGACCTGCTGCTGGAAACGCCATCGGGCTGGGTGCCGGCGAAGCAGGTGGCCGAGATCCGCGAGACGGACGGGCCGAACCAGATCCTTCGCGAGAACGCCCGCCGCCGCATCGTCGTCCAGGCCAACACCAACGGCGGGGGCGACATGGCGACCATCGTGGCGGCCATCCGCGAGGCGGTGGCCAAGGAGCCGCTGCCGCCGGGCTTCTTCACCAGCCTGGAGGGCACCTTCCAGGCGCAGGAGGAGGCGAGCCGGACCATCGCGGCGCTCTCGGCGCTGTCCCTGGCCCTGGTCTTCGCCATCCTCTACAGCCGCTACCGCTCGGCCGCGCTCGCGCTCATCGTCATGGGCAACGTGCCCCTGGCGCTGATCGGCTCGGTCGCGGCGCTATGGCTGGTCGAGCAGCCGCTCTCCGTGGCGTCGATGATCGGCTTCATCACGCTGACCGGGATCGCCGCGCGCAACGGCATCCTCAAGATCAGCCACTACCTGAACCTGTCGCTGCACGAGGGAGTGCCGTTCGGCCCCGACCTCGTGGTGCGCGGCAGCCTGGAGCGGCTGACCCCGGTCCTGATGACGGCCCTTTCGGCCGGCGTCGCCCTGGTGCCGCTGCTCTACGATGCCGCGAGCCCGGGCAAGGAGATCCTGCACCCGGTCGCGGTGACGATCTTCGGCGGGCTGATCAGCGCGACGCTGCTCGACACCTTCCTGACCCCCGTCCTGTTCCTGCGCTTCGGCGCCAGGCCGCTGGAGCGGCTGCGCGCCGTCCACGCCGAGGCGCCGGCCAACCCATCCCCGGACGGCGCTCGCCCGCGCCCGGCCGAGGCCTACTGACCCCCAGAGGAGACGAGAAGCATGATCCTTCCGAGAGTGGCCCTGGCCGTTGGCCTGCTCGCCGCGACCGCCACCTACGCCCACGAGACCGCCGGCCAGCACGGCGGCCGGGTGACGGACGCCGGCAAGTTCCATGTCGAGCTCGTCGCCAAGGGCAAGACCGTCGACGTGTTCCTGTCCGACGAGGGCCAGAAGCCGGTCCCGGCTGCCGGCTTCAAGGGCACCGTCATCCTCGTCGTCGGCGGCAAGCCCTCACGGGTGCTGCTGGAACCGGCCGACGGTAATCGCCTCACCGGCAAGGCCGCGACCGCGCTCGGAGAAAGCCCGAAGGGCGCCGTGCAGCTCACCGGGCCCGACGGCGCGACCGCCAGCGGCAAGCTCAACTGATCCCCGCCGAGAACGGAAGACCCATGTCCCACTTTCGCACCCTCGCCGTCGTCGCCCTCCTGTCGGCTGGCCTCGCCGGCCCCGCCATGGCCCAGGGCACGCACTCGCACGGCGGCCACGAGATGCCCGGCAACCCGTCCGCGACGCACGACGACGACATGATGAAGATGATCCAGGCGATGAAGCCGGACCCGAAGGACCCGACCTCGACCAAGGACTTCAAGGCCGCCGACATGGCGATGATGCACGACATGCATGTGCCCTACACCGGCAACGCCGACGTCGATTTCCGCACGCACATGATCCCGCACCACAAGGGCGCGGTCGCCATGGCCAAGGTCGCCCTGAAGCACGCCAAGGACCCCGAGACTAAGGCGATGGCCCAGAAGATCATCGACGACCAGGAGAAGGAGATCTCCGAGATGGAGGCCTGGCTCAAGAAGAACGGCAAGTAGGCCGACGGCCGCTCGCTCATCTGAGCCGCCGAGGCGCCCCCGTCCCGGCGGCTCCCCGTCCATGCAGGAGGACCAGCCATGAGCGACGCACCTCAGGGACACAAGTCGGGATCGGCGATCCATGCCCACGCGGGCGGGCCCGACCACACTGCCCATATTCACGTCCATGGGCGCGCCCACCATGACGGTCCGGCCGCTCAAGACGACGGCCCCTTCCGCGCGAAGGACCCGGTCTGCGGGATGATGGTCGACCCGCACGCGACCAAGCACCGGGCCGAGCACGACGGACACCCGTACTACTTCTGCTCGAATGGCTGCCGGACCAAGTTCGAGGCCGACCCGGCCCGCTACGTCGACCCCGGCCAAGCCGCGAGGGAGGCCGATCCGGTGCCCGAGGGCACGATCTACACCTGTCCGATGCACCCCGAGATCCGGCAGGTCGGCCCCGGGGCCTGTCCGATCTGCGGCATGGCCTTGGAGCCGGTGCTGCTCGGCGCCGACGAGGGCCCGAGCGCGGAACTCGTCGACATGACCCGTCGGTTCTGGGTCGGGCTCGTCCTGACCCTGCCGGTCTTCGCGCTGGAGATGGGCGGCCACCTCACCGGCCTCCTCGACATCCTCGGCCAGCAGAGCGCGAACTGGATCCAGCTCGTCCTGGCGACCCCGGTCGTGCTCTGGGCCGGCTGGCCGTTCTTCGTGCGCGCCTGGGCTTCGGTGCGCAGCCGCAACCTCAACATGTTCACCCTGATTGCGATGGGAACCGGGGCGGCCTGGACCTACAGCGTCGTCGCCACCGGCGCGCCCGGGCTCTTCCCGCAAGCGCTGCGCGGGCACGGCGGGGCGGTGCCGGCCTATTTCGAGGCGGCCGCGGTCATCACCGTGCTGGTGCTCCTCGGGCAGGTTCTAGAGCTGCGCGCCCGCGAGAGCACGGGCGGCGCGATCCGGGCCCTGCTCGACCTCGCGCCGAAGACCGCCCGCCGCATCCGGGCGGACGGCACCGACGAGGAGGTGCCGCTCGACGCCACCGCCGTCGGCGACCGCCTGCGCGTGCGCCCCGGCGAGAAGGTGCCGGTCGACGGCGCCGTCGTGGAGGGTCGCAGCTCCCTCGACGAGAGCCTGGTGACGGGGGAATCGATGCCCGTCACCAAGGAGGTCGGCGCCCCCGTCATCGGCGGCAGCCTCAACCAGGCCGGCTCGCTCGTCGTCGAGGCGACCAGGGTCGGGCGCGACACCATGCTGGCCCGAATCGTCCAGATGGTGGCCGAGGCCCAGCGCAGCCGGGCCCCCATCCAACGCCTTGCCGACCAAGTCGCCGGCTGGTTCGTACCCGCCGTCATCGGCGTGGCGGTCCTGGCTTTCGCCGCCTGGATGGCTTTCGGGCCCGAGCCGCGCCTCACCTTCGCGCTGCTGGCGGCGGTGGCGGTGCTCATCATCGCCTGCCCCTGCGCACTGGGGCTCGCTACCCCGATGTCGATCATGGTGGGCGTCGGCCGCGGCGCCCAGGCCGGGGTACTGGTCAAGAACGCCGAGGCGCTGGAGCGCCTGGAGAAGGTCACCACGCTGTTGGTCGACAAGACCGGCACGCTGACCGAGGGCAGGCCGGCGGTGACGCGGGTGGTGCCGGCGGCGGGCTTCGACGAGGCCACGGTGCTGCGCCTGTCGGCGAGCGTCGAGCGGGCGAGCGAGCACCCGCTGGCCGTCGCCATCGTGAAGGCGGCCGAGGCGCGCGGCATCGCGACCGCTTCGGTGGCCGAGTTCGACAGCCCGACCGGCAAGGGCGCTCTCGGCACCGTCGAGGGCCGCCGCGTGGCGCTTGGCAACGCGGCCTTCCTGCGCGAGCAGGGCGTGGACGTCTCGGCCCAGGCGGCCGAGGCGGATGAACTGAGGCGAGACGGCGCGACCGCGATCTTCGCCGGGGTCGATGGACGCGTGGCCGGCGTCATCGCCATCGCCGATCCCGTGAAGGCCACGACGCCCGAGGCGCTCGCCGCGCTCCGGGCCGAGGGCATCCGAGTGATGATGCTGACCGGGGACAACCGCACGACCGCCGAGGCAGTGGCGCGCCGGCTCGGCATCGAGGAGGTCGAGGCCGAGGTGCTGCCCGACCAGAAGGCTGCCGTGGTCGAGCGGCACAAGGCGGCCGGTCAGGTGGTCGCCATGGCGGGCGACGGCGTCAACGACGCCCCGGCGCTCGCGGCTGCCGACGTCGGCATCGCGATGGGAACGGGGACGGACGTGGCCATCGAGAGCGCTGGCCTGGCACTGCTCAAGGGCGACCTGTTGGGGATCGTGCGGGCGCGGCGGCTGTCTCGGGCGGTGATGGGCAACATCCGCCAGAACCTGTTCTTCGCCTTCATCTACAACGCAGCCGGCGTGCCGGTGGCGGCGGGCGTCCTCTACCCGTTCCTCGGCATCCTGCTCTCCCCGATCATCGCGGCCGCCGCGATGGCGCTGTCCTCGGTCAGCGTGATCGGCAACGCCCTGCGCCTGCGCACGACGAACCTCAACCCGACGTCCACTCACTAGATGTTTGGTCCCGGCATTTGATGGAGCGGGTTGAGCCTGAAGCGGTCTGGATCGGCAGTCCAGACTTTGCGGATAGCTTCGAACGGAGTGAGCCCACGTAAGGCCTTGAGGCGGCGACCATAGTTGTACGCGGCGATGAAGTCGGCCAGGTGCGCGCCCTGCTGCTCGTGGTCGTCATAGTGGTAGCGCCTGACGATGGCCTCCTTGATCGTGCGGTTCGTCCGCTCGACCTGACCATTCGTCCAGGGATGGCGCGGTTTGGTCGGGCGGTGCTCCACGTCGTTGCGGGCACAGGCCAACTCGAAGCTGTGAGCGCGGAAAGTCTCGCCAGCGACGATTGCCTCCTTGATGAGTGAGGCTGCCGAGGCAACGTTGCCGGGCGTGGTGAAGTGGGTGCCGTTGTCGGTGAGCATCGTGTGCACCCGGTTGGGCACGGCCTCGATCAGGTGGCGCAGGAAGTCACCGGCTACGCGGTGCGTGGCCCGCGCGTGCAACTCGACGAAGGCGAACCTGGTGGTCCGGTCGATGGCCACGAACAGCTAGAGCCGGCCTTCGGCCGTATGCACATCGGCGAGATCGATGTGTAAATAGCCGGTCGGGTAGGCTTTGAAGCGGGACCGCTTCGGCTTGTCCCCGTCGATCTTGGGTAGCCGGCTGATCCCGTGGCGCTGCAGGCAGCGGTGCAGCGAGGAGCGGGTCAGATGCGGAATGGTGGCCTGAAGCGCACAGAGACAATCGTCGAGCGGCAGCAGGGTGCGTCGGCGGACGGCGACGACGACAGCCTCCTCCACGACTGACAACACGGTCGAATGCGGCACCTTCGGCCCGGTGCGCCGATCGGCGACCGAGCCGCGTGCCCTCCATTTGGACACGGTCTTCGGATCGATGCCGTAGCGTTTGGCCAGCGCCCTCAGGCTCGCTTGACTATGCTGGATCGCGCGACGGACTGCCTGCGTCGTGGTGGCGCTGCCGTGGAGAACTTGGCCCATACCGCGTCCCTCCACTCCAGCGTGAACATTGTACCATCAAACCCTGGGATCAAACACAGTACGTCGGCTTCGTCCCGGTGCTGCTTGGGTTCCTCGTGCAGTGGTCGGCCCTGCTGACCCTGACGATGTTCTCCCTCCTGGTGGTGATGTACGCGCGCCTCGCCCGCAGCGAGGAGCGCGAGGCCCCATGGCCGCGTTCGGCGACGCCTATCGGGCCTATATGCGGCGCGTGCCGGCCTTCTTCCCGCGCTCGAGGACCATCGTCGGCCGGCCGCCGGCCCAGGCATGGCCCGTCACTCCCGGAGGATGACCATGGACGAGGCACCCGCCACCCGGCACGCCCGGGGCAAGTTCCCGGCCTTCGTCGGCTCCTTGCCGGGCCTGCTGATCACGCTCGCGCTCGCGGCGCTCGGCGCCTATTTGCTCGCGACCCATACCGGGCATGTCCTATTGGCGCTGCCGTACCTGCTCCTGCTCGCCTGCCCGCTCATGCACCTCTTCATGAACCGGGGTCACCGCCATGATGTCCGGCATGATGGGTGACGGCGGCTGGATGATGGGCGGCATGGCCGTCCTCGGCCTGCTCGTCCTCGGCGCCTTGATCCTGGCAATCGTCGCCCTGCTCAAGTACCTACTGCCATCGTCTGGGCGGGACTGAGCCGACCCGCCATCAACGCCACGGCCTCGTAGAGGTCACGAATCGACTGTCCCACGATGGGAACGGCCAACCTGTCCCCTGTCGGCGTGCGCCTTGTCGGTTGGGCGTGACCGGCGGATCTGGAGGAAACCCCATGAAGCGTGTCGTTCTGGCCTCGGCCGCCCTGCTGTTACTGGCGGCGTCCCCGGCGATGGCGATGTCCTGCTGCGGCGGCGGCAAGGGCAAGGGGGCGATGATGTGCGGCAAGCCCGGCGCGAAGGCCGGGATGGCCATGAACCACGGCGCCATGAAGGGGAAGAAGGGCGGGTGCTGCTGCGAGGGCATGTCCATGAACATGACCAAGCGCGGCTAGCGGGAACCCAGCGCGCGTTCCGGGCCTCGCCTGGTCGAGCTGGCCGCACTGTGCCGAGGGGGGGAGTGCTCCCCCCAGTCCCGCGCCCTCCGTGATCAGCATCGTCGGTTTTCGCATTCAGAGAGGAAAGACTCCCGAGGCGCGAGGGGGGCGCTGACTAATGTAGCACAACCTCTCGATGCCATTCCCGCAGCTTATAGGTCCACTTCCTCCTACCGAGCGGACATCTGGCTCGTCAGGCTTGAAGGTCTGCAAGGGGTCAAGAGTTCGCCCTAGTCTTGTTCGGCTGCGCACCAATCCTGGGTGGTCTCTGCAGCGGCGGCCTGGGATCAAGAAGCATCGGGACTCTACCGTTCCCGCCACGCCTTGGCGATCTGGTCGGTGAGCGGCTTGGTGAGGTAGCTGATCACTGAGCGCTCACCGATCTGCAGGAAAGCCTCGACGGGCATGCCCGGTACTAGCCTCAGGTTGCCGAGACGCGCCCGCTCGGCCTCCGCGACGCCGATGCGAACCGTGTAGTAGCTCAGTCCGGTCTTGGGATCCTGGCTCACGTCGGCCGAGACGCGGGTCACCTGACCGTCAATCTCAGGTGTTGTGCGCTGATTGAACGCTGAAAAGCGCAGCACCGCTCGCTGATCGAGCTGGACGCTGTCGATGTCCTGCGGCTGGATCCGGACCTCGATGGCGAGCTGGTCGGAGGAGGGCACGATCAGCATAGCGGGCTCTGACGGTATCACGAGGCCGCCGACCGTATGCACGGTCATTTGGTGCACCACCCCGTCCTGCGGCGCGCGCAGGTCCACACGCTTCAGTTGGTCCTCGGCCGCCACCCGCTTCTCGACGAGCTCTGACCACTTGGCCCGGATCTCCGAGAGGTCCTTGCCGACTTCGGTCCGCATATCGCCGTCGACTTGTAGGATCTGCAGCTGCGTCTCGGTGATCTTGCCACGGGCCGCCGCGGTCGAGGCCGTGAGCTGGCCGCGCTCGCCCTTAAGCCTCGCAGCGTCGCGTTCCAGCGCGGTCACCCGCGCGTAGGGCACGAGGTTCTTCTCGTAGAGTTCGCGCACGCCCTTGAGCTCCGTGCCGATCAGCGCGATCTCGCGCGTCTTGGCGCCAGCCTGCTCGGTCAGCCCGGTGATCTCCTGTCGCAGCTGGGCGACGCGCTCACGGAGCTGGGCTTTCTGGCCCTCGCGCCCGCTGAGCCGGGCGGCGAAAAGCCGCCGCTCGCCCTCCAGCAGGTTGGCGACCGTGCGGTCGTAGCCGGCGCGGGCGGAGAGATCCTCCGGGAAGGCGATCGCCGCCGCTCCATCCCGCTCGGCCTCGTCGCGGGCCTGGCGCGCGGCGAGTTCGTCGAGCGCCTTCAGCACGATGTCGAGGCCCGCCCGCGTCTGGGTCTCGTCGAGGCGCACCAGCACCTCGCCGGCCCGGACGCGCGCGCCTTCTCGCACCCGCAGCTCGCCGACGACGCCGCCGGTCGGGTGCTGGACCTTCTTCACCTCGGACTCGACCACGAGCTGGCCGGGCGCGATCACCGCGCCGGCGATCTGGGTCAGCACCGCCCAGGAGCCGACCCCGAGGACGAGCGCGCTCGACAGCCCGAGCGCCTGTGCGAGGTGGCGGCGGATCGCGGCCTGGGCGCGCGGGCTCGGCGGTCCGGGACGGGCGGTCGGATCGAGCAGGAGGGTGGCCGGGCCGGCCGGGTTGAGACTCGCGGCCATCAGGCGCTCTCCTGCAGGACAGGGACCGGCGCGGGGGCCGGAATGGGATTGGATTCGGGCTCGGGCACGATGGTCGGCGCCGGGGCGGGCGCCGGGCGCAGCACGCGTCGGAAGACCTCGTCCTTCGGGCCGAAGGCCTGAGCGCGACCCTCGGCCATCATCAGCACGAGGTCGACGGCGGCGAGCGCGCTCGGGCGATGGGCCACCACCACGCAGATGCCGCCCCGGCGGCGCACGCCCAGGATCGCCTCGGTCAGCGCCGCCTCGCCCTCGTTGTCGAGGTTGGCGTTGGGCTCGTCCAGCACGACGAGGAACGGGTTGCCGTAGAGCGCGCGGGCGAGGCCGATCCGCTGGCGCTGGCCGGCGGACAGGCCCGCGCCGCCTTCCCCGATCCGGGTGTCGTAGCCCTCGGGCAAGCGCAGGATCAGCTCGTGTGCGCCCGCCGCCTCCGCGGCCGCGATCACCGCCGCGGGATCGGGCTCCGGCTCGAAGCGACCGATATTGTCCGCGATCGTGCCGGCGAACAGCTCGGCTTCCTGCGGCAGGTAGCCGAGATGGCGTCCGAGGTCCGCGCTCGACCACTGGTCGAGGGCCGCCCCGTCGAGGCGGACCTTCCCGCGCCCCGGTGGCCAGACCCCCACGAGGGCGCGCACAAGCGAGGACTTGCCCGAGGCCGAGGGGCCGATCACCCCCAGCGCCTGGCCGGCCTTCAGCACGAAGCCGAGATCCTGCACCACGAGCCGCATCGTGCCGGGCGGGGCGACGCTGATGCCCTCGACCGCGAGTTCCCGGGCCGGCGCCGGCAGGGCGTGGGGCTGCCCTGGGGCCGGGATGCGGGCGAACAGCTCGGCGAGACGGCCCCAGGCCTGACGGGCCTGGACGAAGCCCTTCCAGTTGGCGATGGCGAGCTCGGCCGGCGCGAGAGCCCGCGAGACCAGGATGGAGGCGGCGATGATCACGCCGGAGCTCGCCTCGCCCCGGATGACGAGCCAGGCGCCCAGCGCCAGCACGCCCGATTGCAGGGCCATGCGGAAGACCTTCGAGACGGCGCCGAGGCCGCCCGCGACGTCGGCCACGCGGGCCTGCGCGTCCATGTACGCGCGGTTGGCCACGGCCCAGCGGGCGGAGAGCCGGCCCTGCATGCCGAGGGCTGCCAGCACCTCGGCGTTGCGCCGTCCGGCCTCGGCGAGCCCGTTGCGGCGCAGGCCGTGCCCGGTCGCGGCCTGCGCTGGCTCCCGAGTGGTGCGCTCGGTGGTGAAGGTGATCAGCGCGAGCACGCAGGCGCCGCCGAGAGCCGCCAGCCCGATCAGCGGGTGGAACAGCACGCAGACCGCGAGATAGATCGGGATCCAGGGCAGGTCGAAGAGGGCGCCGGGGCCTGCGCCCGCCAGGAAGGCACGGACCTGATCGAGGTCGCGCAGGGGAAGCAGGCCGTCGCCCGGGGGGGCGCCCTTCAGGGGTGCGCGCACGACGAGGTCGAAGACCCGGGCCGAGAGCGCCTCGTCGAGGCTTGCCCCGACCCGGGCGAGCACGCGGGCGCGCAGCGTCTCGAGCGCGCCCTGGAAGCCGTAGAGAACGAGGGCCAGCACCATCAGGCCGACGAGCGTCGGTATCGAGCGGCTCGGGATGACCCGGTCGTAGACCTCCAGCATGAAGAACGAGCCGGTGAGATAGAGCAGGTTGACGAGCCCGCTCATCAGGGCGGTCCCCAGGAAGGCGGTCCGGCACGGTGCCAGCGCCGCCGCGAGTTCGGCACGTCCCTGTTTGGCGATCACGGTACACTCTCGAACGCTGAGGGGATGGTAGGTGGTCGATGGCTTCGGACGCGGCATCCGAGCCGCGCGGGGTCCCCGCGCCCCTGCGGGAGAGGGGGCCCGCGCCGCGTCCGGCGAAGGATGCACCGGTGTCGAGCGTCACCGATGCCGAGTGGGGGGCGCGCCCGGCGACCGGGCGCGCCCGCCTCAGGCCAGCGCGCGGCCCTCCTGCAGCCCGTACTGGATGTAGTGGGCGAGCGGATCGATGCCGGCCGCCGCCACGTCGGGGTTGCGCGCCAGGTAGGCGTCGGTGTCGAACGCGGCGCTCGGGTTGCGGCCCTCGTGCCAGCCCACCTCCTGGTAGTGGAGCAGCGGGTTTTCGCCGGTCGCGGCGACGTCCGGGTTCTGCTGGAGGTAGTAGGCCGTGTCGAAGAGCGCGTTCGGATTCCGCGCCTCCGCCGCCCCGTAGTTCAGGTAGTGCTGGAGGGCGTAGCTCTCCGGGGTCACGCCCGCCGGGACCGAGGCCGCGACGTCCCGGTTCTGTGCGAGGTAGAAGCTCGCGTCGAACCCGCCGATCGCCGGGTTGGGCCCGTCGCTCTCCCCGGCGTAGACGGTGCGGCCCTCGGCCCGGCCGAAGTTCAGGTAGTGGGCGAGCGCCCCGGAGCCTGAAGCCGCCACGTCCGGGTTCGAGTGCAGATAGGCCTCGGCCGAGAAGTCCGCGCCGGGGCTGCGCCCCTCCCGCTCGCCGGATTGCAGGTAGTGTTCGAGCGGGTTAACGCCGGCGGCGGCGACGTCCGGGTTCTCGGCGAGGTACTGGCCGGTCCGGAAGTAGGCGTTCGGGTCGCGCCCCTCGTGCCAGCCGAAGACCGCGTAGTGCAGGTCGGCATCGACATGCGCCTGCCAGACGTCGAGGTTCTTCGCGTAGTAATAGATGTCATCGACGAGACGGTTGCCGTCGTTGTTCTGGATCTGCCCGTCGGTGAAGTTCAGCGTGTCGATGCCGCTGACGTCGGTGACGACGCCGTCCGGTCCGACGAGGACCAGGGCCTCGCCCGCGAGCCCCACCTTCGCCTGCGTGAAGGAGAAGTCGAAGCTGGCGCTCGCCTGCGGGCGCACGCCGTCGAGCTGGATGTCGAGGGTGGACTCGGCGGTGCGACCCGCGGCATCCGCCGCCGTGTAGGTGAAGTGCTGGCGGTCGCCGAAGCCGACCGGCAGGTTGTTGGCTCCGATAGCCTGGTAGCTGTAGCTGCCGTCCGCCGACACCGTCAGGGTGCCGAAATCCGTGACCACCCGGGCCGCGCCCTCGCCGGGCACCGCGACCGTGAGCCCGTCGGCGAACCGCACCGCCGTCACCTGCAGGCCGCCGCCCGCATCGTTCGCCAGCAGGTTGCCCGTGATGGCGGGCGCGTGCGTCACCGTCTGGTTGAGGTCCGCGACGAGGGCCGGGCCGCCCTCTTCGCCGAGGCCGGAGCCGGGCGGCGTCACGCCGCCGTCGCCTGTCCCGCCGCCCGTCCCGTCGCCCGGGGTCGTATCGATCACCAGCGTGACCGGTCCGGCGGCCGGACCGCGGTTGCCGGCCGTGTCGACGGCCGTCACGGTGACGCCGTAGCTGCCGTCGGCGAGCGTCGGAGCCTCGACGGTCCAGCGGCCGTCCGAGCCGGCGATGCCGGTGACGACGACCGGCGTGGTCGGCGTGTCGATGACGACCTCGACCGTCGTGCCGGGCTCGGCCGTGCCGGTGAGCGCCGGCGTCGGGTCGGCGACGCTGCCGCCGGTCTGGCCCACGGCGCCCTCCAGGACGGGAGCCGTCGGCACCACCGTGTCGATGGTAATCGGCAGCGCCTGCGAGGGGGCCGAGGCCGTCCCCGCGCCGTCGGCGGCCGTGGCGACGAGGCTGTAGGTCCCGTCCGCCAGCGCCGGCAGGGCGACCTGCCAGGACCCGTCGGCGCCGACCGTGCCGGTGACCGAGCGCGGATTGCCGGCATCGGTGAAGGCGATCGTCACGGAGGAGCCGGGCGTGCCGGTGCCGAAGACCGTGGGCGTCGCGTCGGCGGTGACGCCGTCGCCCGGGGTTCCGGTATCGTCCTGAATGCCGGCGATCACCGGCGTCGCCGGTGCGGGGGGCGGCGTGACGACCCCGCCACCGTCACCGCCGCCGTCACCGCCTCCGCTGCCACCGTCTCCTCCGCCACCGTTGCCGCCTCCGCCGCCCGGCTGGGCGCCGACGACCACCGCATTGCCGTTGGCCGAGGCGGTGTTGCCAGCGACGTCGGAAACAGTGACCGAGGCGGTCACCGTGCCGCTGAGCGTCGACAGGTCGGCCGTGTAGGCGCCGTCCGCGGCGACGTTCGCGGTGACGGTGCGGGTGCCGTCCGTGAAGGTGACGACGGCCGCCGCGTCCGCGTCGAGCCCCGTCAGGGTGAAGGCCGCCGCCGCGGCCTCGGCCGGATCGAGCACGCCGTCCGCCGTCCCGTCGAGGCTGAGCGCGACCGCCGGCAGGCTGTCGGCAACCGTGTCGATCGTCAGCCGCAGGGCGTCCGCCGTGGCGCTCGCGAGCGCGCCGTCGGCGCTCCGGGTCGTCACCGAGAAGACGTAGGTCCCGTCGGCCAGCGTCGGCACGGCGAGGCTCCAGGTGCCGTCCGGTGCGACGGTGCCGGTGAGCGCGGGCGCCCCCGGGGCGCCGTCGTAGCGCACCTCGACGGTCCCGTTCGGGATACCCGTGCCGGTGAGCGTCGGGGTCGCGTCGCGGGTGATGCCGTCACCGGGCACGCCGGTATCGTCGGTGAAGCCCGTGATGGTCGGCGGCGCGGCGCTCGGGCCGACCGCGACCGGACGCGTGGCCGGGACCAGGCTTGCTAGATTGCCCGCCGCGTCCGCGATGTCCGAGCCCTGCGCGAGCCCGAGGCTCAGGGTGCCGGTCCCGGTGACCCCCGTCACGGTGACCGTGTAGCTGCCGCCCGAGCCCGTGACCGCGGAGACCGTGCCCGCGGCCCCGTTCGTGCCGGTGAGCACGAAATCCTCGACGCCGACACCCGAGACGCCCTCGGGGAAGCTCACGGCGACCGTGAAGCTCTGCGCCGCCGGGCCGCCCGCGGCGTCGGCCACGGCCGTGCCGGCCGGCACTGTCGCGTCGATGCGGATCGGGAAGGGATCGCTCGCCGGGCCGGCATTGCCGGCGGCGTCGATCGCCACTGCCGTCGCCGCGTAGGCCCCGTCCGCCAGCGCCGGCAGGGTCGCCGTCCAGGCACCGCCCGCGTCGGCCTGCGCCTCCACCGTCACCGGGCCGGCCGGCGTGCCGACCGTGACGCGGATCGTGGTGCCGCGATCGGCCGCGCCGGAGAGCGTCGGCGTCGTGTCGGACGTGAGCCCGTCGCCCGGCAGACCGGTATCCTCCGCCAGGGCCGCGATGACCGGCGCGCCGGGCAGGCCGGTCGCGACGGTGACGGATCCGCCCGGGACGGTGCCCACGTTGCCCGCGGCGTCGCTCAGGCCGAGCGTCGCGGTCACCGTCCCGCTGAAGCCGCTGAGATCGACCGTGTAGGTGCCGTCGGCGGTGACGGTCTCGCTCGTCTGGCGGATGCCGTCCGTGAACGTGACCGTGCCGGTGGTGCCGGGATCGAGCCCCGCCACCGTGAAGCCGACCGCGCCGGCCTCCGCGCCGTTGATGACGCCGTCCGCCGTGGCGTCGAGGCTGAGCGCGGCCGCCGGGGCGCTGTCCAGCGTGCGGTCGATCGTCAGCGCGAGCGGGCCGGAGGTGCCGATCGCGCCGCCGTCGGCGGCCGTCAGGGTCGCGGTGATGCTGTAGGGCCCGTCCGCGAGGGCCGGCAGGGCGACGCTCCAGGTTCCGTCGGCGGCCACCGCGCCGGTGGCCGTGACGGCCGCGCCCGTCGCGACGGCGGTCAGCGTCACGGTCGCGCCGGGGGCGCCGATGCCCCGGATCGTCGGCGTGTTGTCGTTCGTGACGTTGTCGCCGGGCACGCCGGTATCGTCGCCGTAGCCCGTGATCATCGGCTGGACCGGCGGGATGCCGGTGACGTCGCGGCTCGCGGGCGTCAGGGTCGCGGCGTTGCCGGCCAGATCCGCGATGTCCGAGGCCGGGGCGAGGCCGAGCGTCAGGGTGCCCGAGCCGGTCACGCTCGCCACGGTGACGGTGTAGCTGCCGCCGGAGCCGGTGACGCCCGCGATGGTGCCGGCAGCCCCGTTCGTGCCGGTGAGCAGGAAGTCGTCGACACCGACCCCGGTGACAGCCTCGGGGAAGCTGACCGTGTAGGTGAAGCTCGCGACCGCCGTGCCGCCCGCCGCGCTGGCGACCGCGGTGCCCGCCGGCGCCACGGTGTCGAGCGCGAGGGTCGGCCCGCTCACGGTGGCGGTGGTGCCGGCCGGTCCGGTCAGCACCAGGCTCGTGCTCACCGGGCCCGTCAGCCCGGACAGGTCGGCGGCGTAGCTGCCGTCGGCGGCGACCGGCACGGTGACGGTGGTGCCGCCGGCGCTGAAGCTGGCGCTCGCCGTGGTGCCCGTGTCGAGGCCGGTCACCGTGAAGGCCGTGGCCGCGGCCTCGGCGGCGTTGAGGACGCCGTCCGCCGTGGTGGCGACCGTGAGGGTGGCGGTCGGCGGCGCATCGATTCCGGGGTCGATCAGCAGGCTGACCGCGGCCGAGGCCGGCCCGGTGTTGCCGGCCACGTCTCGGGCGGTGGCGGTGAGGCTCGCCGTGCCCGCCGGCAGGGCGGCGGTCGGGGTGAAGCTGAAATTGCCCACCTCGTCAGCCGCCGCGGTGCCCAGCACCGTGCCGCCGTTGGCGATGGTCACCGTGGCGTTCGGCTCGGTCGTGCCCGTGATAGTGGGCGTGGTGTCGTCCGTCGTGGCCGGCAGCCCGGTCAGGGTGGGCGCCGCGGGTGGCGTCGTGTCGATCGTCAGCGCGACCGCGGTCGAGACCGGCGAGACGTTGCCGGCCGCGTCCGTGGCGGTGGCCGTCAGGCTGTTGCCCTCCGCCGTCAGAGGCGTGGTCGGGGTGAAGCTGAAGGCGCCGTTCGCGTCCGCCACGACCGATCCGATCTCGGCCCCGTTGTTCGCGATGCTGACCGTCGCGCCGGGCTCCGCCGTGCCGGTAATGGTCGGCGTGGTGTTGTTGGTGGGTGCCGTGAAGCCCGTCAGGACCGGTGCGTCCGGCGGCGTGGTGTCGCCTCCGCCGACCGGCGGCGCCGTGATCACGACCGGCACCGCGGCCGAGGCCGTGCCGGTGTTGCCGGCGACATCCGTGGCGGTGGCGCTGAGGCTCGCGGTGCCCGCCGGAAGCGGGGCGCTCGGGGTGAAGCTGAAATTGCCCGCCGGGTCCGCGACAGCCGTGCCCAGCACCGTGGTGCCGTTGGCGATGGTCACCGTGGCGTTCGGCTCGGTCGTGCCCGTGATGGTGGGCGTGCTGTCGTCGGTAGCGGGCGGCAGCGCGCCGAGCACGGGGGGCGCCGGCGGGGTCAGATCGACCGTCAGCACCGTCTGCCCGGCCGGCGAGGTGTTGCCTGCCGCGTCCGTGGCGGTGGCCGTCAGGGTGTTGGCGCCCTCCGGCAGCGACGTCGTCGGCGTGAAGCTGAAGGTGCCGCCCGGGCCGGCCACGACCGATCCGATCTCTGCGCCGTTGCTCGCGATGGTCACCGTCGCCCCGGCCTCGGCCGTGCCGGTGATGGCGGGCTGGGTCTCGTTGGTCGGGTTCGGGAAGGCGGTGAGGACCGGCGCGTCCGGCGGGGTGGTGTCACCCGCGACCGGAGGCGGCGTGATCTCGACGACGATCGTCGCAGAGGCCGGACCTGTGTTGCCAGCCACATCCGTGGCGGTGGCGGTCAGGCTGGCGGTGCCGACCGGGAGCGGCGTGGTCGGGGTGAAGCTGAAGGCGCCGCCCGCGCCGGCCACGACCGTGCCGAGCACGACGTTGCCGTTGAGCACCGTGACGGTGGCGCCGGCCTCGGCCGTGCCCGTGATGACGGGCGTGGCGTCGCCGGTCGTGGCGGGCAGGGAATCGACGGTCGGGACCGGCGGCGGGGTGAGATCGATGACGAGCGGCGTCTGCGCTGCGAGCGAGACGTTGCCGGCCGCATCCGTGGCGGTCGCCGTCAGGCTGTTGGCCCCCTCCGCCAGCGCCGTCGTGGGCGTGAAGCTGAAAGCGCCGTCGGTGCCGGCCACGACCGTGCCGAGTGTCGTGCCGTTGCTCGCGATCGTGACCGTGGCGCCGGCCTCCGCCGCGCCGGTGATTGTGGGCGTGGTGTCGTTGGTCGGGTTCGGGAAGGCGGTGAGAACGGGCGCGCCGGGCGCCGCGAGATCGACCGTGAGCGTGACCGGGGACGAGGCCGTGCCGGTATTGCCGGCCGCGTCGGTGGCTGTCGCCGTCAGGCTGTTGGCGCCCCCCGTCAGCGGCGTCCCGGGGGTGAGACTGAAGCGGCCGTCCGCATCGGCCAGAGCGGTCCCGATCGGGACGCCGTTGTTCAGCAGCGTCACCGTCGTGCCGGCCTCGGCCGTGCCGGTGATGAGGGGCGTCGTGTCGTTGGTGGCGTCCGGGAGGGCGGCCAGATCCGGGGCGGCCGGCGGGCTCGTGTCGATCGTCAGCGTGACCGGGCTGGATGCGGCCGAGACGTTGCCGAGCGCGTCCGCGGCGGTCGCCGTCAGGCTGAGGGTCTCGTCCGGCAGCGGCGCGGCCGGCGTGAAGCTGAAGGCGCCGTTGGCGTCGGCGATCGCCGTGCCCAGCACGGTGCCGTTGTTGGCGATGGTCACCGTGGCGCCGACCTCGGCCGTACCGGTGATGGTCGGCGTGGTGTCGCTGGTGCTGCCCGGCGCGGTGGTGATCACTGGGGCCGCCGGCGCGGCCGAGTCGACGGTGACCGCGATGCCCGTGGAGGCCGGCGAAGTGTTGCCGGCGAGATCCGTGGCGGTCGCCGTGAGCGTGCTGGTGCCCTGCGGCAGCGGCGTGGTCGGTGTGAAGCTGAAGCTGCCGCTGCCGTCGGCCACCGCCGTGCCGAGCACGGTGGTGCCGTTGGCGATGGTCACAGTGGTGCCGGCCTCCGCCGTGCCGGTGATGGAGGGCGTGGTGTCGTTGGTGGGCGTCGGGAAGGTGTCGAGCACGGGGGCGGCTGGGGCGGTCGCGTCGATGGTCAGCGTGACCGAACCGGACACGGCCGAGACGTTGCCGAGCGCGTCCGCGGCGGTCGCAGTCAGCGTCAGGGTGCCGTCCGCCAGCGCGGTCGTGGGCGTGAAGCTGAAGGCGCCGTTGGTGTCGGCGACCGCGGTGCCGAGCACGGTGGTGCCGTTGGCAATGGTGACGGTGGTGCCGGCCTCCGCCGTGCCGGTGATGGCGGGCGTGTTGTCGGTGGTCAGCGCCGGGAAGGGGTTGAGCACCGGGGCGTCCGGGCCGGTCGTGTCGAGGGTCAGCGTGGCCGTGACGGGGGCGGAGGTGTTGCCGGCGACGTCGGTGGCGGTCGCCGTGAGGTTGTTGAGGCCTTCTGCCAGCGGGGCGGCCGGGGTGAAGGTGAAGGTGCCGTTGGTGCCGGCGACCGCGGTACCGAGGGTGGTGCCGTTGTTGGCGATGGTGACGGTGGCACCGGCCTCGGCCGTGCCGGTGATGGCGGGGGTGGCGTCGGTGCTGGCCGCGGGCGTCGTGAAGGTGGGCGCGGCGGGCGGGGCGGTGTCGATGGTTACCCTCACCGTGGCGGCGCCGGACGGATTCCCGGCCAGGTCGCGCGCGACGGCGGTGAGGGTGGTGGCGCCGTCTGTCAGCGGCGTCGAGGGGGTGAAGCTGAAGCTGCCGTCCGCGCCCGCGATGGCCGAGCCCAGGACGACGGTGCCGTTCGTGATTGTCACGACGGCGCCGACTTCGGCCGAGCCGGTGATGGTCGGCGTGGTGTCGTTGGTGGGCGTCGGGAAGGCGTCCAGCACCGGCGGCGCCGGCGGCGTGGTGTCGGGCACGACCGGCGCCGTGATCGCGGTCACGACCGCGTTCGAGGCCGGGCCGGTATTGCCGGCGGCGTCCGTGGCGGTCGCCGTCAGGGTGTAGGGCCCGGAGGGCAGCGGGACCTCGGGCGTGAAGGTGAAGGCGCCGTTGGCGCCGGCGACCGCGGTGCCGAGCACGGTGGTGCCGTTGGCGATGGTAACGGTGGCGCCGGCCTCCGCCGTGCCGCTGATCTCGGGCGTGTTGTCCGCGGTCGTGGCCGGCAGCGCGTTCAGCGTCGGGGCGCCGGGCGCGGCCGTGTCGATGGTTAGCGCGACCGCGGCCGAGGCCGGGCCGACATTGCCGGCCACGTCGCGCGCCGTCGCCGTCAGCGTGAGCGTCCCATCCGCCAGCGGGGCGGTGGGCGTAAAGCTGAAGGCGCCGCCGGTGTCGGCCACTGCCGTGCCTAGAACTGCGGTGCCGTTCAGGACCGTCACCGTGGCGCCGGCCTCGGCCGTGCCGGTGATGGTCGGCGTGGTGTCGCTGGTGCTGTCCGGCGCGGTCGTGATCACCGGGGCGGCCGGCGCGGCCGAGTCGACGGTGACCGCGATGCCCGTGGAGGCCGGCGAGGTGTTGCCGGCGAGATCCGTGGCGGTCGCCGTGAGCGTGCTGGTGCCCTGCGGCAGCGGCCCGGTGGGCGTGAGGGTGAAGCGGCCGTCCGCCCCGGCCACCGCGGTGCCGAGCACGGTGGCGCCGCTCGTGACCGTCACCGTGGCGCCGACCTCGGCGGTGCCGGTGATGTCGGGGGTGGTGTCGCCGGTGGGGCCTGTGAAGGCGGCGAGCACGGGGGCGGCCGGCGCCAGGGTGTCGATCGTGACCGGCGTGGCGGCCGAGAGGACCGAGGTGTTGCCGGCCGCGTCCGTGGCGGTGGCCGTCAGCCTCGCGGTGCCCTGCGGCAGCGGCAGGGCGGGCGTGACGCTGAAGGCGCCGTTGGCGTCGGCGGTTGCGGTGCCGAGCACGGTGGTGCCGTTGAGGACCGTGACCGTGGCACCGGCCTCCGCCGTGCCGGTGATGGTCGGCGTGGTGTCGTTGGTGGGGCCTGTGAAGGCGGCCAGCACCGGGGCGGCCGGGGCGGTTGCGTCGATGGTCAGGCCGAGCGCGGCGGAGGTGGGCGAGGCGTTGCCGGCCGCGTCCGTGGCGCGGGCGGTCAGGCTGAGGGGACCGTCCGGCAGGGGCGTCGTGGGCGTAAAGCTGAAGGTGCCGTTGGAGCCGGCGACGGCTGTGCCGAGCACGGCGGTGTCGTTGAGGATGGTGACGGTGGCGCCGGCCTCCGCCGTGCCGGTGAGGGTGGGTGTGTTGTCGGTGGTGATGCCGCCAGCCGAGGTGAGGACGGGGACGGCGGGTGCGATCGTGTCGACCCGCACGGAGGTGGCGGCGGAGGCACCGCTGACGTTCCCGGCCGCGTCGGTGGTGGTGGCGCGCAGGACGTAGGTGGCGTCAGGCAGGGGTGTGGTGGGGGTGAAGGTGTAGGTGCCGTTGGCACCCGCGACCGCGGTGCCGAGCACGGTGGTCCCGCTCAGGAGCGTGACGGTGGTGCCGGCCTCCGCCGTGCCCGTGATGGTGGGCGTGCTGTCGTTGGTCAGGGCCGGCGCCGTGACAGTCGGCGCGCCGGGCGCAGCCGTGTCGATCGTCAGCGCGACGCTGGTCGAGGGAACGCTCGCGTTTCCGGCAGCATCCGTCGCGCGCGCGGTCAGGGTGTAGGTTCCGTCGGCCAGCGGTGTCGTCGGCGTGAACGCGAACTGCCCGTTGGCGCCCGCCGTGACGGTCCCGATCTGCGTCGCACCGTTGAAGATCGCAACGGTCGAGCCGACCTCGGCCGTGCCGGTGAGCGTCGGGGTGTTGTCCCCAGTGACGGCCACGCCCGCACTCAGGGTCGGTGCGCCTGGGGCGTACCGGTCGTTCAAGACCACGTCGTCGATCCGGAAG
>Ga0316228_1000478_pt1 | contig 54183 bp, 50 predicted proteins | sample TBH18021metaG_FD_206005 | JGI IMG/M metagenome (GOLD analysis project Ga0316228, IMG submission 206005) | Freshwater microbial communities from Trout Bog Lake, Wisconsin, USA - TBH18021 | ecosystem: Environmental > Aquatic > Freshwater > Lake > Hypolimnion/Profundal zone | place: USA: Wisconsin... | reverse complement strand
AGTATTATGCGTGTCACACCTGAGCAGTTAAGCATATTTGATCTGTTCGCACATCGTTATTTTGGCGAGGACGCAAGTCTTTGGCTGTTCGGATCCCGAGTAGACGATCAAAAAAAGGGCGGGGATTACGATTTTTTTGTTGAAACTAATTTAGTAAGTGCCGATGAAATTGTAGTGAGGAAACTTGCATTGCTTGCCGAACTTCAGAGCACACCTCAGTTCGAGGATGAAAAAATTGACATCGTCGTGAAGCGCAGAGCTTCTACTTTCGAGATGCCAATTTATCAAGTCGCCATGCATGAAGGAGTGAGAATATGATGCCTGAACAGTCGATGCGGATTTATCTTGCGGAATGTTCATTACATGCTGAGGTGCTGGGAGAAGCGCTTATCGATGCAAAAGCATGGGCTTCTCTCTTGCCTGGTATTGTGATCGAAAAAAAAATGCTGCGCATATTGGACCAGGTTGCCTATCGCTTCGCCAAGTTGCAGGATTCGATGGGAGAGAAAGTGATGCCTTTGATTCTGGAGTTGGCCCAGGAACCAATTTCCGCTAATGCGACGTTTGTTGAAAAGCTCAATCGCCTGGAGCGCATAGGCGCGATACCCTCTGCGGAAGAATGGAAAAAGTTTCGCATCGTGCGCAATGCGTTGGCGCATGACTACCCGGATGAACCTGAATTGCGGGCGAGTGCAATCAATCTGTTTTTGGAAGGTGCTGCAAACTTGATCGCTCTTTATCAAGATGTAAAAGCATATATTGACGCACATTTTCCAGAGGTGAATGAGATAAGTAAAGAGAAAATAACATGATAAATACTGATACCATCATGAATGACACGCTCTGGATAGGCGTATATCTGGGACTCACCGAAGAAATGCTGGATTTCGTCAGCAGTAAGATCGAAGTTTTTTTCGGCGTAAATTTTTAAAATAGCAAAAGGATTCATATTGAAAGCTGCCGACGCCGTTGCTAAATTTCTGATTGCACATAAGATTCAAACCTGTTTTGAGCTGGTGGGTGGCATGATTACACACCTGCTGGACAGCTTTGCCGAATCAGGACAGTTCAACATTGTCTCGATGCACCATGAACAATCAGCAGCCTTTGCTGCGGAAGGTGTCGTCCGGCATGACCGGGGTAAAACCATCGCGGTGGCCATGGGAACCAGCGGGCCGGGTGCGACTAACTTATTGACAGGTATCGGCAATTGCTGGTTTGACTCTGTACCCTGTTTATTTATTACAGGGCAAGTTAATACACATGAGCTTAAGGGCGATCGTGCCATAAGGCAACAGGGTTTTCAGGAACTGGACATTGTCTCTGTTGCACATACGCTAACCAAATATGCAGTGCGGGTGGATAAAGTCTGCGATCTCTTGCCACAACTGCACAAGGCGCTGTCGATGGCACTGAGTGGAAGGCTGGGGCCTGTACTGCTGGATATTCCTAACGATGTTCAGCGTGCCGAGATTTCAGATGAGCTGGTTGAACAATGGCAGAATATGCCGCTAACAATTAATAGCGGAGCTAAAATAACCGATGCCCAATTGAATCAACTGAAATCCTTATGTCGTGATTCACAGCGACCCCTGATCTGTATCGGCGGTGGCGCTCGCTGGGCGGATGCGCTGGGCGAATGGCTGCTGGCGGCAGATGCGCTGGGCATTCCGTATGTAGCAACACTGATGGGGCATGAGCGTGTAGTAGCGCGTCATAATTACTTTAATCTGATCGGCAGTTACGGCAACCGCGAGGCCAACTGGGCGGTGCAGCACTGTGACTTATTAATTGTCATCGGCGCGCGGCTTGATGTGAGACAGACAGGCTCTGACGTGGAAGATTTTGCACGCCAGGCAAAAGTAGTGCAGATCGACATTGATCCGGCTCAGTTGGATAATCGGATACAGGCAGACTTGGATATTTGCGCTACAGCTGAAAGCTTGTTTGAAAGTTTCTCACTGCGTGCAGAAATTTTTCCAAATATCGCCAAGAATTGGTTGCCCGAGCTGACTAAACAACGCGATCGCGCCGAAAGTAATGAGTATGCAGACTGGGAGATCAGTCCCAGCGAATTATTCAAGCAATTGAATCGCAGTCTGGTTAAGCATCCTGTTGATTATGTATGCGATGTCGGCAATCACCAGATGTGGGCGGCGCAAAGCCTGCGTCTGTCACCTAATCAGGCTGTCCATTACAGCGGCGGCATGGGCGCGATGGGCTTTGCTTTGCCTGCAGCACTAGGCGTTGCGATTCAGTCTAAGGGTAAGGTCGTGGTAATCACCGGGGATGGCAGTTTGCAAATCAATATTCAGGAACTGGATACCTTGAATCGTCTAGGCCTGGATATAACAGTCATCGTGATGAATAATTCGGTGCTGGGCATGGTCAAAAATTTCCAGGATATGTATTTCGACGGGCGGGACCAGTCGACGAAGAAGGGTTACAGTAGTCCGTCATTCACCGATATTGCCAAGGCTTATGGTATTGAGGCATATCGTATCGTGACTGCGGCAGATATGGCAGACGTTGTGGATCTGATTGCCGGTCATAAAGGCCCGTTGTTGATAGAACTGATGATGGAAGGTGCAACTGAATGCCGTCCGCGCCTGGCCTTTGGTTCGAAGCTGGACGAACAGTTCCCGAGACTTAAGAGCCTTGAATCTTGAATCTGACCTTATGCGTATTGCCATCCTCGGTGCGACAAGCCAGATTGCCCGCGACCTGATCGTCTCTATGGCTGCGGCAAATGACAAGCAGTTACATCTGTTCGCTCGTCGTCCGGAAGCGGTTGCCAATTGGTTGATCTCAGTTGGCCTGGCAGGGTGTTGTTCTGTTTATGAGTTCGCAGGGTTTGCCAGGCATGAATTCGATGCCGTTATCAATTTCGTTGGCGTAGGCAATCCGGCTCAGGCCGTGGCGATGGGCAATACCATCTTTGAGGTGACGCTGCGCTTCGACGAGATGGTTATGGATTACCTGAAAACACATCCTGCTTGTCGCTACCTTTTTTTGAGCAGCGGCGCTGCTTATGGATCAAATTTTAAAGAACCGGCGCGCCACGATACCGTCGCGAGTGTCGCGATAAATAATCTCGCGCCGCACGAATGGTATGGGGTGGCGAAGCTGCATGCAGAATGCCGCCATCGTGCGCATCCTGAATTTTCTATCATCGATATTCGTGTATTCAATTATTTTAGTCGGACACAGGATATTGAGGCACGGTTTTTAATCACGGATATTGTGCGTGCAATACGCGATAAAACAGTGCTCAAAACTTCATCTGATTATATGGTGCGCGATTATCTGCACCCATCCGATTTTTATGGTCTGATCAGCGCAATACTTCATGCGCCGCGAGCTAATGCAGTTGTTGATTGCTATAGCCGTGCGCCGGTGGATAAACCGGCTTTGCTGGTCGCCATGCAGGATAAATTCGGCTTGCTGTATGAAATTGTGGAGACTGCAGGTGTTAATGCGACAGGCAGTAAGCCGCATTATTATTCATTAAATATAAGGGCTGCAGATTTCGGCTATCACTCTTCATTAACGTCCCTTGAAGGCGTTGTACAAGAGATGGAAGCAATTTTGCAGCCAGTCGCTTAAGAACGGGGGATACATTTAAATGGCTACGATGTTCCACAGTTTTTTGTCTTGATCCATATACTTTGGCATATTACTCTATTCAAACAGCGCGCACAGAATGCCACCGTGTCGCAACATCTCGTTTCATCACGAAATTAAGATTAACAAGTGCTCTGAATGTCGTCAGCTTAGCGCACGTTTTAGTCGACTTCTGAACAATTGCCAGCGCAATTCGGGTGTATTTTCAGGTTCATCAAGTTTTAACTTATCGGCTAACTGACCACGCCGCAAAAAATAATGGTCGAAGACCGACTGACGCATAGCCCATTTGAATAGAAACTGTTTACCGCCGTTGTTCTTTTTTATTTTTCCGGTGGATTTACATTGAAAATGATAAACCAGCGCGTCACCCACACCGATAAAAATGCGGCACCCTGCATGCCATAATTTCATTGAAAAATCATTGTCACTGCTCATGCCGGGAGAAAATTCGCTGCTGTAGCCACCCACCTTAAACCACCAGCGACGACTAACCAGTGTGGGCGGCCAAGTGGCGCCATACCAGTCATCCTTGTGATGTTGCGGTAAGTCAGCAAGCAAGCGGGCTTCCTCAAAAACATCCGTATCAGTGCCATAATCTCGCACGATAACGCAAGGATTATGCGTTTCACGCGGCTCTATCATGGTGCCGGATAACATAAACAAGTCGGTATCAATACTTTTTATCTTGTTAGCCAGAGCAGTATCCCATCCGGGACAGCAATACATATCGTCGTTCAGGTACAGTATGTAATCCATTTTTGCATGCATGGCGGCTTCATTGACAGCCAGACAGATGCCGATATTCTGCGGTGAAGCCGTATGCGCCAGTTTCTGATCCTGTACCCAGGCCAGACTCCCGTCACTGCCATCATTCACATGGATGATGATCTGATGATCAAAAGCAGAATTTTGTTGAATGCTCCGAACGCAGAGTTTAAGCAATTCAAGGTTGTTCCAGGTAGGAATCAATATGGAAAACATGGTAATACCAGAGGAAATATCATAGCACTGATTTTACTGCACAACGCAGTCTGATAGTTGATCGTCTCAGGTGCGCCAAGCCGCTCATCACGCTACAATGCGCAACTATGACAAAAAAGATGAATATCATACAAGTTGTAAAACGCTATGGCCCGGTAGGAGGAATGGAGCGCTATGTCTGGGAATTGACCTTGGAGCTTCAAAAACTTGGCCATCAGGTGACGGTGCTGTGCGAGCATTGCCATACCGAGAAGCCTGCTGGAATTAATGTAATAGAGCTGGGCGAAACGGCTAAAAGGCCGCGCTGGTTGTCGCAAGTGCGCTTTAGCAGACGGGTGACTCGCTGGGTGCGGGAAAATCCGTGCGCAGATCGCATTATCCACAGTCATGAACGTCTGGGTATTCACGATGTCACCACCTTTCACGGCCCGCCGTTCGCGACGATTTATGAAAAAGGCTGGTGGCGCTTTATTTCCCTGCGGGTGTGGGTGCGGCTGTATCTTGAACATCGCGAATTGAATACGGCAAAGCTCATCGTGCCCAATTCGTCTTTTATCAGCGGGCAGCTAAGCCATTATTATCCGCAAATGGCTAAAAAACTAAGTGTACCAATTGTGCCAGGTGTATTACCTGTACAGCAGCGTGAAGCGCGCAGTGTTGCCGCAGATGCTGGTGTGGTGTGCTTTGTCGGTTGGGAATGGCAGCGCAAGGGCTTGCCAATGGCGCTGGAAATCGTTGCTGCCTTGCGTCTGACCAGGGCAAATCTGGAGTTGTGGGTGGTAGGGCCGAAGCCGTCTGAATTAGAGAATCTATTTGCAGCGTGGCATGGCGGCTATCGCTTACTGGGCTGGCGTGAAGATAATGACTATTTTTCTGAAGTTGATGTATTGCTCCATCCGGCGAAAGCCGAGCCTTATGGCATGGTAATATCCGAGGCAATGGCGGCCCGGGTACCCGTTGTTATTTCGGATGTATGCGGTGCGGCGGAACAGGTCACGCCTGATGCGGGTACGGTGCTGTCTCTTAATGCAGGGCTGGATGCCTGGGTGTGCGCCATAGAAGAACAGTTAAGCCGAACAGATACCGTGCCGCAATATATGCGTAGCTGGCGGGAGGTAGCGCAGGAATATGAAATTATCTACAGTGCTTATCGAAACAATAAAAGTCTCAAGCAGTGAAGTGAAATCAGCGAAAAAACCGGTGCTATACCGGTTCGTTCAAAGCAGCAGCAACAGATGACGCATACTGGATACTGTGCAGTTTTGCATAAATGCCGTTATGCGCCAGCAATTCGCTGTGCGTGCCGATTTCCGCAATTTCGCCCTTTTGCAGTACTACGATGCGATCCGCCTTTTCGATGGTGGATAAACGGTGCGCAATCACCAGCGTGGTGCGGCCTTTCATCAACGTTTCGAGTGCTGCCTGTACATGCCGTTCGGATTCACTGTCCAATGCGGAAGTCGCTTCATCGAGTATCAATATTGGCGCATTCTTTAAAATTGCGCGTGCGATGGCGATGCGCTGACGCTGACCGCCTGAAAGTTTGACGCCGCGTTCACCGACTAAAGTATTAAATCCATCCGGCCATTCGCTGATGAATTCCAGCGCATGAGCAGCCCGGGCGGCGTCACGAATATCCTTTTCGCTGGCACCACGCATCTGGCCATAAGCTATATTGGCCGCAAGTGTGTCATTGAATAAAACCACTTCCTGACTGACCAGGGCGATATTATTGCGCAGGCTGGCAAGACTTAAATCAGCAATGTCATGGCCGTCCAGTCGTATCACGCCGCCGGAAGGTGAATAAAAACGAGGTACCAGATTGGCTAGCGTACTCTTACCACCGCCGGATGCGCCGACCAGTGCGATTGTTTCACCGGCTTTGACTGTCAGGGAAATGTTACGCAGGGCCGGCTGGATGTCGGTAGCATAATGAAATGTGACATTATCAAAATGCAACTCACCGCGTGCACGATCCAACATTTTTGTGCCTGTATCGATTTCGCTTTCGGTATCCAATAGATTGAAAACACTTTCGGATGCGGCGAGTCCACGTTGCAGGGATTCGCTGATACCCGTCAGTCGCTTGAGCGGCGAGCTTAACATCAGCATCGCCATGATGAAGGAAACAAAACCGCCTACGGTTACCTCGTTGGCATTGGATTGCAAGGTTGCAAGGTAAACGACAGCGGCCAGTGCGAAGGCAATGGCCATCTGCACAACGGGCACATTTGCCGCACTTGACACGGATTGCTTCATTGCGTATCTGCGCACCCAGTTGGTTTGTTCATGGAACAGCGAGTCTTCATAGTTTTGACCGCCAAACAGTTTGACGACCTTGTGCGCCGAAACGGTCTCTTCGATCACCTGCACCATGTTGCCGGTCGCCTGAAGCGCATCGCGGCTGTTGTTACGCAAGCGCTTATTGCTGATCTTGATGACAATAGAAATAACCGGTGCCATGAGGAGGCTGAGCAGCGTGAGCTTCCAGTTCAGATAAAACAGCCAGCCTAAAAGCCCTATCATGACGATACTGTCCCTCACTAATATCGTGATGACATCAGTTGCAGCACTGGTAACCTGAGTGACATCATAAGTCAGTTTGGAGATTAAGTTACCGGTGGCATTATTGTCATAATAGCGAGTAGGCAGGGTGAGCAGTTTGGTAAACATCTGACTGCGCAGATCCATAACCAATTGATTGCCCAACCAGCTACTGGCATAGGCGCTGATGAAAGTGGCAACACCGCGTATGAAAAACAGCAGTACGATGATGTAGGGAACCATGTGCATCATGGCCTGATCCTTATGCACAAATGTGCCATCGAGCAGAGGCTTCATTAATGCGGGTACCATCGGTTCGACGGAAGCTACGACCGCTGTCGCGATAAGAGAGGTTGCAAATACGCGCCAATAGGGTTTGACGTATTGTAAAAGGCGTAAATAAAGCTGCATGCTGGTCATTTTCATGGGAGTATTTTATCAGAATACGGTGCAGCAAAATGCAGGCAATGTATAGGCGGTAAAAATAGTCGACTAGTTTCCGTAAGAGCGTGATGCGTTATCGATGATAAAACACGCAAAAATATCAAAGCAAAATAAGCGGCCAGTTCAAAGCTTAAGTTAAAGTCAGGTTCAAGGCAAAAGGTACAAAAAAGCAGGGGCAAGGTTAGAAGCAGATACAAGGGGTAAGGTACAGGGTTCATTACATCTTGAACCTTGAATCTTGTAACTGTATTTAACTTGCACCGCCACTGTTGTCATTGCACCGGCAAAGATTGTGCTGCACCAGCAAAGCCAGCGTTGCGCCAGCAATTTTTCTGATCGCAGCAGGACAGACAGTGCACCGCCTGCTGTTTTTTTTGATTGTAAAGGGAAACTTTGCGCACAACCCGCATCGCATTCAAAAACACGAACAAATTCATGCGTTTGTATTTAGTCGAGTTATCACTAATTCGATGAATAAAGCTAAGCTAACATTTTGATTAAATTTATATTTATTGCGCACAGAACATTATCCCTGCTTAACCCGTTTGCGAGTTAATGTTCACAGAACATTATCCCTGCTTAACCCGTTTGCGAGAGTTTTGGGATTTTCGTGGATAACTGTTTTTTAAGGTTAATGCGCTAATGGGCTGTTATAATTGCGCTTCTGCCAATAAGGCAATATTGCAGGTCGCCGGGCAGGAAAAATCGACTCGCGATACGAAATGATTGAATTAACCTGTATCAATGCGACAGACCGTTAACCTAATTATTACTTACTGAATATAAACGCGGTGGATTTTCACTATAAACCGGTGATGTCGTCTCTCTGATGGCGTATTGCAGGAAATGAAGACAATGTTGCCGGTACCTGGTTAAATTAAGCCATGCACATTATTCAACAAGTAGAGGAACAAGATGCGTCTTGATGATAAAACCCGCGAGATTATTAAAAGCGAGGTTGCCAGCCAACTCGGTGCTGAAGCCAGCGTGCGACTGTTTGGAAGTCGTGTCGATGATACACAACGCGGCGGCGACATTGATCTGCTAATTGAGCCGGGTCATTTTTATCGAATCGCATTCAAGCAGAATGCCGGCTGGCAGCTCGTCTGTACATCAGACTTGGGGGACGTAAAGTTGATGTATTAATAATAAATCCGCTCGAACCTGTGCTGCCGATTCATGAGCAGGCACTAAAAAATGGTATTGTCTTATGATAGGTTATGATGTGACTAAATATGAGGGGAAATACATGCGTTTAATTCATGAAGCGCAATTAGCCATCGGCGACACCATCCATAAGGCTGATGTTGACGCAGCAATTTATCTTTTTGGTTCGCGTGTGGATGACACTGCCAAAGGTGGCGATCTTGATTTATTGGTATTATTCAAAAAAATCGATTTAATGACTAAGTTGGATATTCTCGCACAATTGCATCAAAAGCTTGGCGCGCGAAAAATTGACATTGCCATCTATCCTGACTTAAGTAGCCCATTTTCCAGGATGGCTATGCAAATGGAAGTGCTGTTATGATACGTGTAAAAATTGAATTGCTTCAAGAAAACTTTAAGCATTAATATGGAGGCGAGAATGATGCAAGATAAATACCTAAATCCGTTTACCGACTTCGGATTCAAAAAGTTGTTTGGCGAAGAGCCGCACAAGGATTTGTTAATCAGCTTTCTCAACACACTTCTTCCACAGAAACATCAGATACTGGATCTGCAATACACTAAAAATGAGCAGCAAGGTTCGACTGCCTTAGATCGAAAAGCAATATTTGATCTCAGTTGCATCAGCTCCACCGGCGAGCGTTTTATTGTCGAGCTGCAAAAAGCCAAGCAAAACTATTTCAAGGAACGCAGTGTCTACTATTCAACTTTTCCCATTCAGGAACAGGCGCTACGCGGGGATTGGGATTACAAGCTGTCAGCCGTTTATACCATAGGCATACTGGATTTTCTGTTTGAAGAGGATCGTTCGTCTACGGAAGTTGTGCATCATGTACATCTGAAAAATCAGAACGGCCAAATTTTTTATGACAAATTAACATTTATTTATCTGACGCTGCCGAACTTCAAGAAAAATATTGATGAATTGGAAACAGAACAGGATAAGTGGTTTTATGTTTTCAGACATCTGCAAGATATGCAGGAAATTCCCGCTGTGCTTCATGAAGATATTTTTTTGAAACTGTTTGAAACCGCTCAGCTTGCCTGTTTTAATGAGATTGAACGCCAGGCTTATCAAGATAGCTTAAAAAACTATCGTGACTGGAAAGGAATTACTGAAACAGTGCGTGAAGAAGGTAGAGAAGAAGGAATCGAGATCGGAGTCGAAAAAGGCAAGCTGGAAGTAGCCCGTCGCATGATGGCTAAAGGCATGACTGCTGAAGACGTTGCTGAGATAGCAGGCATTAGCATGATGCAATTGAATAAACCGCAAAAATAGTTTTTATATTCTTGCAAGGACAGGCAGAGTTATACTAAATCAGCTGATTAAAAATCACGAAAGTCGAATCATCATGGGCTGCCATTAACTGATGTTGCTGGATGCTATACGACATAATTCTTCAATATGAATTTGTGAATGTGGCCGCCATTAATGCAACAGGTAGTAATCCACATTATTGATAGCTGAACCCAAAAGCACGAGATTTATAATTTAGCCCGATTTTACTCGATTGGAGGATATTTCGATTGAAACAAAAATAGGATAAATTTTTTTGAATTTTTTTGCATTGATGCGCAAACTTAAATGAAAATTACATGAACATTCCTCTACTTTCACTTGCGGTTCCTACCTATAATCGTCCTGAATTTCTTGATGCCTTGTTAGCCTCAATTGAGGCCGAGATTATAATTGATCCTGTCTTCAAGGCTGAGCTGGAAGTCCTAATCAGCGATAATGCTTCGGATTCTGCAACGAAGGAAATGGTGCATTATTGGCAAACACGAATGCCGGGGATTATTCGCTATCAGCGTAATGATCGTAATCTTGGGGGACCAGGAAATCTAGTTGCGGCATTTGAAGCTTCTTGCGGTATTTATACGATGTATATTGGTGATGATGACCGGCTTTGCTCAGGCATTGGCAATATTATTCGTAAATTTATTTACGCGCAGGATATGCCACCTGTTTGTATTTTTGCCCCCTTGAATTTTCTTGGCGAGAAAGAGTTTAAGTGCGGTTTGGATTATGAAGCGCTGCTCACTGTCGATGAGGCTGCAGGCAGATACTTTTTTTCTACCGGAATTCCGGGTGGGGCTGCTATCCGTACTGACTTGGCTCAAGCAGCTCTTGAACGACTGGGGAAAAGTTTTTTGGCGCGTACAAACTGGCCTCAGACCTCGCTTGCTTTTCTGGCTGCTATTGAATCGGGCAAAGAGCAGCCTATTGCGGTTAAACATGTTTCAGTCGCGCATGTTTCAGAACAGCACGATGCTAACACAATCTACACCGCACGGATTGTATGGGACACCTGGGTACGTGGACTTGTCGTTGCAGCGCAACTGGTTAATGAGGCCACAGAGCAGAATTTTCTTTTTTTAGCATGTCAAGATATTTTTGCACCAAAGCGGATCACCTATCCGGTTGAAAAGGTAATTGATCATCTCCTGCTCGTTGATGATGATGATGAAATAGCTCGCTTTACAGAGGAAATAAAAGCAAGTCTAATTGATCTTCCTGTCCTGTATCAAAATATACCCCGACAACTTATCAATTTGAGTCTGACTCGAAGATGGTTACGAGTGCCGGTGCTTGTTCATCGAAAGTTGTTCCTAGAGCAGGGGGATGTCGTTAGATGGCCGAAGGTTATCTCGCAACGGTATAAATTATGCCGGCGACTTTTGCGTTATTATCGCCATCATCGAGCGAAAGTAAGAAGCTATACTTTGGGGAAGGATAAAAAGATTCGTGACTACTCGCGTGAAGGATACTGAAAATAATAGTGAGCTTAACACAAAAAATGTAGATAATAATTTAGTGCAATTAAATACACAACTTGAAAAAGTATCAATGAAAATAGCAATTTGCTGTGATATCAGTCAGTTTCATCGAGATCAATTGCAAGACCGGAATTGGTCAAAACAATTTTTGGGATCTGCATGGATAACAAGTTTGTATGAACGTCAAAAAGAGCTTGGAATTGAAATAGCATCAGGTGATGTTGCGCTGCAAAAAGTTAAATATGGGCAGTGGCGTGCAGAGGATGTTCATGTAGTTCAGGAAATGGATGCACGCCACGGCTTGGAGCTTTGCCAGCTTGGGGCAATTCCATCAGTTCTTACAATGCTCGAATCCCCTCTTGTCGCATATCGCAGTGTTGATCGTTTAATGCGGATACGCGTTACATTCGCTCACTGCATAGGTCCTAAAGTAATTTTTGAGAGTATTCCAGCACTGCGGAATTCGCAATACTGGAGACTTTCATTCCCAAGTTACTGGCGCGATCAATTACCAGCACAGATGCATTGGCCTCAACGAAAATATGCAATTTTAATTGCCGCAAATAAATACTGGCGGGAGCGAAAATGGTCGCAAGTTCGTAGACTTAAGGACGCACTTAGAATTTTTAGGCATGGAATCAGGAAGTATCTTTCTTCGACATATCAATCCTGCTGGAAATTACAGTTGCATGACAATCGTATCGATTTTTTGGCGTTACTAGGTACGCAAGATAAAATCGATGTGTTTGGGCGTGGCTGGGAAAATATCGGAAATTTACCTGTTGTTCAAGCTGAAAAAATTAAGGGTATAAGCAATATTTTTAAAGGAACTTGCGAGAACAAACATGAGCTATTAAGTAATTATAAATTTACGATTGCCTATGAAAATACAGCATATCCCGGTTATGTGACTGAAAAAATAGTTGATGCCATTGTGTCAGGTTCGATTCCTGTTTATATGGGTGCCCCCGATATTTTAGAACAGTTACCGGCAGATACGTTTATTGATGCCAGAGAATTAGGCTCTGTTGAAGCTATTGCCACACGGATGGAGGAAATGACCGAATCTGAGGCTATAAAAATGATTGCTGCAGGACAGCGGTATTTGCAAACATCGCTTGCTCAACGTTACACCTATGAAGGCTATGCAGATTGGGTTGTGTCGCTTATTAGTGGGAAGAAGATAAATAAATGAGTCAAAAATCTGCTATAAAAATTGAAATTTTAGTGCTGGCATATAACAGGTCTGCGCTTATCAGTGCGACACTGGAATCATTATTGGCGCAGACTTTACCCGCATCGCGGATTTGCGTTCTCGATAACGGGAGCACTGATAACACAGCGCTGATTGTGCAATCCTTTGCAACTCGCGGCGTAGAGCTTGTGCGTCGGGAATCCAATAACCCAAGATTATGCTGGACAGAATTGCAAGATATGGCTCGCGGGCCATGGACGATGCTGTTTCATGACGATGATTTGCTGCATCCCGATTATTTACGCGATGCCTCTACTGCTCTGGCTAATGAACCCGGTGCAACGATTGCCGTATCTGCTATGCGAGTGCATCAGAATCCGGAACGAATGGCATGGGGTAAAATCAGCGGAAAACATTATACTATTCTATCTGGTCGACAACTTGCCGCGTATATCTTTGGCGGGTTTGCCATGCCATTTTGTTCTGTCATCTATAGGGTCGATGTGCTGAAACAGGGATATTTTAATATGGAAACATACGGCAAAATCGTTGATCGTCCATTTGTGATTGATGCTGCCTTGGCAGGCCGTGCTGTGGTTATGCTTGATCCATATGTGAAATACAGAGTGCATGCCAAGCAGGATAGTAGAGATCAATTGTCCGGGCCCTTCTTGCCAGAAATTTTCGCGCTTCAACGCTACTATCGAAATTTGTTGGGAGAACACTTAACTGATTATCCGGGACGTATTTTTTTACGCCGAAATTACCGAAATTTGTTAGGTGAATTTAATCGTTTGAACCGGAATATGCACACGCCCATGACGCATGAAATATTTTTTAAAAATGCAATTGAAGCCGGGGCCACCTCAATAAAGTCTCTTCGCTTTGGTAAGTATTATGCCAAAATCACTGACATTCCCAGAAAAATAGAGAAAATAATTAAAACATTTATCCGGTAAAATTCATGAAGGTTACTTAATATTTGTTATTAACGGCACCACGAATTTATTTTCGACCCATAGAGCAAATTGATTTATATCTTCAAATTTAATGATTTCTGTGGATGATAGCGGATTTTTTAGCTCAAGTAATCGATTCATTCGTTTAATTTTTTTGGATCGTATTCTGTCTGCTAAATTGTATTCAGATTTGAAAAAAATAAAAAAACTTAGCAAAGCATGCGGAATAACCTCAGTGACATCTTTTAGCGTGAGGTATGTCCATGGAGAGTCTGATAAAACTTGCTTTATATGACGATAATAAAAATTTGGTCTCAATCTTGAATCATACTTTTTATCGAAGTGATTTCTGAAAATGACTTTCAGGTGTGCATCAGCTCCCATGTTCATAAACGAAGCACCTTTCAACGGGCTATGCTCTAAATATTGAATTTCCTTATTCCATTTTTGCCGCTGTCCCGGCTTCGCGCCATTCATTTCTCTGACAGTTGTTTCGCCAACAATTGCTAGAGGCAAATCTAAATAATAATAACTATCTGTATTTAATAATGCCCCGACATATCCAATATCACCAAATGGTTTTATAAACAATTCAATTTGTTGTGCTCGCGTTTTTTCTATTAGTTCTTTTGAAATAAATATACCAGAGCTATGATTTGTTCTTGGTGCCGGGTATTTTTTCCGGTGTCCAATTCCCCATCCATTAAAAAAATGAAAAGCAGTCTTAATGGAATCAAAAACTTCTAATTTCCCTGTAAACTGTCCAAGGTTAGATTGGGTTGAATTATAGACCTTGTTAGTATGATTATAATTTGTAAATCCTACCTGAAGCATTTCAGTTTTATGATTTTTTAGTAGTTTATTTACAATATTAAAAGTGCTTGAAGTGAGGACATCGTCATCTGCCAGAAAAAGAAAGTATGAACCAGTCATATTATTAAGAGCATCTTCGGCAAGATCATTCACATTTTGATTATTTTCATATCTCGTATACTTTATTCGCTCATCTTGATATGCATCAATACTATTTTTCAACGAGGGAAATGAGCCATTGTCATATAATAAAATTTCAAAGTTATTGTATGATTGAGCTATTAAGCTATTTATCGTCTGTAGAACTAGTATCTGGCGATTATAACTAGGTAAAAATATCGAAAATTTTTTCATAAGTTATTGATTAATTTTTAAAGTTCAAAAAGAATATTTTTATATAGTTGCCCCATCTTTTCTGCCAGTCGTTGCCAATCATGTTCTGATGCAGTTTGTGATGCAGATGAGCCCATCGTCGCACATCGTTCCGAGTCTAATAATTGAACAATCCGCTCAGCGGCTGCATCCGAATCCCGGTATTCAGGGATTACAAAACCATTAATTCCTTCTTCTACAAGGTCTTTAGCACCTACATTGGGGCTGAGAATAACGGGTATTCCTGCCGCCATTGCTTCCAGGACAACCATGCCGAAAGTGTCAAATTTTGAAAGCATGATAAATGCATCGGCGGCACGATAATACTGCTCAAGACCTTCAACCTGGGTGCCGGCAAAAATTACTGCATCAGCAATTCCCAGAGACTGGGCTATTTTAAGATATTGATTTTTGTTGCCACGACCGACTACCAAAAGGCGAATATTTTTGTCGGGTTTGAGCGCTTTTGCCTTGGCAAGTGCCGCGATAATGGTATCCAATCCCTTAACATCAAAACTCATTCCTACGAATAGCAGCAGAAAGTCGGTTTCTGCAATATTATACTTGCCGCGAATTACAGCGCGGCAGGCTAGTCGGTCAGGTGTTGCAAAGCGAGCGACATCGACGCCCGGTGCTAGTGCCTGCCAGTTTCCCGGTAATATTTTATAACGACGCTTGAATGCATCTATAGCGATGCTGGATACAGGGAAGAAGCGCGCAGCACTACCCTTCATGATGGTTTTGCGTTCAACGGCCATTCGCATCAGATCGAATAAGCTGGGGATACGTTTTTTTCTGACCCCATAGATCCATTCTGCATGTGGCACTGAATGAACCGAGCATATATCGCCGGTAAAAATCCAGTCATGCGTGTGTATCAGATCGAAATTCATCCTGTCTATCATATGCCTGGCAAACCAGGCGAAAGAAAGGGCGCGTAACCAGCCCGGAAAACGAATAATAGGGACTTTGTGAAATATGATTCGGTCAGAGGAAGCCTTCCAGCGATTCGCGAACACATGAATTTCATAGTTTTCGTTTTCTGCCAGACTCTCAGTTATTTTGCTGGCAAACAGCTCTCCGCCGCCCACCAATCCATAATATGGAATGGCTACGGCAATTTTATGACGGACTGGGTAAGGAATTTGCATAAGTAAAGTGTTAGTTACAAATTTTCATTTTGATTATACATGTTAGAAGCGGGGACCTGTTGTATGGTGGGGCTAGTAACTGATTTTAGCATTGGGGGGTGAGATTGATATGATTAATAATAGTTCCCTATTTACTGATTCCAGACTTCCTTGTGCCTTGTATCTTGTACCTGCCCTTGCTATCCACATCCCGAATGCGTAGTTGCAGATGATCGAACCCAACAGCAGGCCGACATAGGCCGGATTCCAGTAAGCGTAGAAAAATAGCGAAGCTAAAGCCAGCCAGGCCGCGGCATAAATGTGCTTGATGCGCGCCAGCTGAAAATAGCCCAGCAGGACCAGCGGCAGGTAGGCGAAGATAAATCCGTAGGAATTGAAGAGCATTGTGCTTAGGTTGGGGGATAAAAGGATTCTTTGGCGGGGCGTTATTTGGCGTTCCGTTTACATCCGTTTTCAGTGCGCGAGTGGCGTGAGCAGCAACACGTGATGCCTTGGATCATTTACTGGAAAGAGGCGGCTTTCCTGAGCCGTGTCTGGCTGCTGATTCGGTGCAGGCTGATCGCTGGCGTGCGCAGTATTTCACTGATCTGATTCGTGAAGATGTGCTTGAGTTCTCACGACTGCATGAAATTAACACTATGCGTCTGTTTGTGGAATTGTTGCGCGAACGGGTGGGTTCGCCGCTTTCGCTGGCATCTATCGCGCGCGATCTGGCCGTTTCACCTGCGACATTGAAACGCTATCTGGATATTCTGCAGGCGTTGTTTATCGTTTTTACCGTCCAGCCATGGCATCAGAATTACGGATGCCGCCGAATGGCTTATGGGGTTGTCGGCCTGATTAGTCATTTTGTACAGCCTGTTGCGTACTTGACCGCAGCTGCGCATCGGGCATACAATCCTTGTCACTATGACGACCATCACATTTGATAGGCAAGAGCTGGTTCGTGAGCTCAAAATTTCCGGACTTCCTCAAGAACAGGCGGAAGCGATCGTGCGTACCATCGTCAAATCTCATGCAGAACTGGCAACCAAGTCGGATATTGACACGCGACTGGCCGAAACTAAGCTGGAATTGATCAAATGGATCGTCGGCCTGATCCTGGGGCAAACCGCATTGCTGCTCACTGTCTTGCCAAAAATCCTCGGGCACTAAGCCTATAACCGCTGTGCAGTTAGCTATGCGTAGTGCTGAAAGTTATGCGTAGTACTGAAATTATGCCCGGAACTATCCAAAATAAGGGCTCTATGAGAGTTAATCAACTTGATGCAGTTTTCCTGATTGATGTCGCCAGTATATCTATCGATAACTTCGGAAAATATTGCGTCTTATCCAGCGGGCGAGACGTGATAGCAGAGGTTTTTTAACAAAGTCAATTTGCTTTTCCCAGTTGGATTGATAGCACACGCCCAGATAATCGCGGGCTAGTCTTTCAATTGTTTCACCCTGTTTTTTACCTGCGTTATATTGTGTTTCGTAATGATAGAATTTAAAAAATGGTTCAACCAGCATCAAGGGGATGGGGCGGAATTTCAACATCGCTTCGCCATACCATTGCATTTTACATGAAAACAGCAAGATAGCATCGTAGAAATTGATTCCTTTGGGTTTTAGAGGTTGTTCATCAAGCGCCTGCCATACCTGACAATTCCAAAGCATTGGCGGCAATCCGAATTCATAGTGGCGTCCCTGGCGCCCGAAAATATCCATGATGTGCTGATGCTCACGATGGAAGTCATCACATACTTTTTGCATATCATGATTAATTGCAAACTGCAGCAATTCCTTGGCCTCGTGCATAATGGTATAGGGATAACCGTCAGGCGTGATGAAATCGCTTTGTGTAAAGGGGTGGATGAATTGACAGTCGGAATCGAGGCATAGATAATTTTCGGCAAGACCTGGTCGCCAGAATTCCGATTTGACAATCTGCTGAGACAGCCAGCCTCTTAATTCATTGATTTTCTGCTAATCGAGTGCCGGGTTGGCGCAGATGATGGCTTCATCTTCCAGCAGCGTTACATTCTCTCCTGCCAGAATTTTTTGAAACAGCGGCATATCGGCGGTCGGCACCGAGACATAAAACGGTATCTGTTTAACATTATATTTGGCAATACTGACAGCCAGCCGCTTGACGCGCAAAACATCGTTTTTATAGGATTTGCAATATAGAATCAGTTTTTTCATTCAGTGTATGTCCCTCAATCGCAAGTTATCTATTTCATCATATCCTTGGGGGTCGGTTTGCATCTGCTTGACCCAGTCATATATTGATTGCACCGCATTTCCGGTAGTGTAAGGCGATGCCGTATTACGATCATTTAGTTCATCGGCTTGCCAGCGACGATATAGCTCTTCGAATGCATGGATGATTTCAGCGATGTTTTGCGCAGGCCAATGATCGAACTCCTGTAGCATTTCCATTAGCAGAGGATTGCTGTGTATCAATCCAAGCACAGGTCTTTGCGTCCATAAATATTTGAAATATTTCGAGGGTATATATTCTTCGCAAAAGGCATCGGTGCTATGCAGCAACAGCAGGCAGTCCATTTCATTCATGCGTTTCAATACGCGCAGGCGGCCGCTTTCACCTGTCACCGCATCATTTTCTAAGCGGCCCTTGTCTTCAATGACGCCGGGATAGGGGAAGTTTTCGATTGCCAGGGCGGAAATTGCATCCATGCTGCCGCCGTAGATATGAAGTCTGACTGAAGCTGCACGAGTCGAATCAGCAGCCAGGAATTTTTCCAGCGCAGCTAAAAACTCTTCAAGATTACGGGTGACTGACAGCAAACCGAAATGGCCAATCAGCAATTGTTTACTACGTTGATAAGGAACTCTTTCGAAATCAGGGGCGTCTACACCGGCGATCACCCAGTGACCACGATCATCTAGTTGCGGATTTCGTTACCTGGCGCGCTCCATTGCTGCGCGGGTAAACCACCAGACAAGATCAGCATGCGTGCAGATGGTTTTTTCCAGCCAAAGGAGAAAATTTCTGCGGGCTTGGCTAATCGGCTGACCTTCATAAACCATAGGATCGTGAACCTCGGCGATCCAGGGAATATTGTAGCGTCTGGACAGCCAGTATCCGGCAAGGTGGGCGGAATAGGCACCGCCGGTTGAATAAATCAGTTTTGGGCGCTGTTTAGCAATGATGCGTCTGCCTGTTAGATAAGCTGAGATGGACCACGACCAGGTGGTTTCAATCGGCATCAGGAACTTTTCCAACAAATATAACGGGCTGAGTATAACCGTTAACGCCAGCATGATGATGCGATAGGTAAAACGGCTGGGAATCCGGTTTTTCAAATAATGTCGTAAATCAAACTTTATGCCGACCGGCAGCGCCGATACAATTTGATGATGCTCCAGCGCCGCATCTTTTCTGCCCAGTACGCCGCTTATGATGACAGGTCTTATCCCCAGATTGATCAGATGCGGGATTTTGTCGGTGATAGTTTGGCTGGCAGCGCGCCCGTCCATGTTGAACGCATGCGAGAGAATCAGCCAAGTTTCGTGATCATGTAGATTTTCGGGCATCGAGTTCTATCTGAAAGTGCGTGAATGCGTCCGGTTTTTCTCAAAACCAGGCAAAAGTCTGGTACAGCATTTTATCATCATCCTGGAAGTGTACAGGCTCCTAGTTGTTTCGCTAGCGATTCTTATGCAGCGACTTGAAGTTGGGATTGAGTTGATCGATGGCCGCTTGTGCACGGTATTTGCAAATTGTAACTACCCTCCACTTGCTAATCAGGCATTTTAAATACGCATTATGCACATGGAACTGAATCTGCCAACAATTGAAGATATTCCACTCGCCTATCGTGAAGGCGAGGAGGCTGTTGTTATGCAGATGTTGACGCCAGTCTCGTTGATTGCAGCAGTGATATGTAACCAGCAAATTTTGTGTTGTCAATCGCCAAGTTTGTGTTATCAGTCGCCAAGTTTGTGGTATCAGGCGCCAAGTTTGTGTTATCAGTCGCCAAGTTTGTGTTATCAGTCGCCAAGTTTGTGGTATCAGGCGCCAAGTTTGTGTTATCAGTCAGCAAGTTTGTGGTATCAGGCGCCAAGTTTGTGATATCAGTCACCAAGTTTGTGATGCCACAAACAGAATTTCTGTTGCAACAAAAATAGTTTTTGATTCAACCAGCAGAATTTTTGATTCAACAAAAAGAGTTTTTGATGCAACAAATAGAGTTTTTGATTCAACCAGCAGAATTTCTAATGCAACCAACAGAATTTTTGATTCAACAAACAGAATTTCTGATGCAACAAACAGAATTTTTGATTCAACAAAAAGAATTTCTGATGCAACAAACAGAGCCAGCGTTACACAGTCTGCGCACTGCCAGCAGCACGGTCGGCATACCGGAGCCGCGAGCGCAAAGGCCGTTCCTCGTATTTCACTGTGCCAGAATAGTCTTGGAGTATCACAGCAAGACCATATATTGAATGGAAAATCTGCGCGGCAGTGCTGCATCGTGTGTCTATGCGCTAGCAGACTGTTATAATCGCGCACCTGCTAAAAAGACGATCTGGCTGGCCTCCATGCAGAATAATTTGCTGGATGAAATCATGGATGCCGATTAAATGAATACGGCAGGCAGTAAGCCGCATGATTACTTGAAAATACAGGCAGATTTCGGGTATCGTGGATGACACTGCCAAAGGTGGCGATCTTGATTTATTGGTATTATTCAAAAAAATCGATTTAATGACTAAGTTGGATATTCTTGCACAATTGCATTAAAAGCTTGGCGCGCGAAAAATTGACATTGCCATCTATCCTGACTTAAGTAGCCCATTTTCCAGGATGGCTATGCAAATGGAAGTGCTGTTATGATACGTGTAAAAATTGAATTGCTTCAAGAAAACTTTAAGCATTAATATGGAGGCGAGAATGATGCAAGATAAATACCTAAATCCGTTTACCGACTTCGGATTCAAAAAGTTGTTTGGCGAAGAGCCGCACAAGGATTTGTTAATCAGCTTTCTCAACACACTTCTTCCACAGAAACATCAGATACTGGATCTGCAATACACTAAAAATGAGCAGCAAGGTTCGACTGCCTTAGATCGAAAAGCAATATTTGATCTCAGTTGCATCAGCTCCACCGGCGAGCGTTTTATTGTCGAGCTGCAAAAAGCCAAGCAAAACTATTTCAAGGAACGCAGTGTCTACTATTCAACTTTTCCCATTCAGGAACAGGCGCTACGCGGGGATTGGGATTACAAGCTGTCAGCCGTTTATACCATAGGCATACTGGATTTTCTGTTTGAAGAGGATCGTTCGTCTACGGAAGTTGTGCATCATGTACATCTGAAAAATCAGAACGGCCAAATTTTTTATGACAAATTAACATTTATTTATCTGACGCTGCCGAACTTCAAGAAAAATATTGATGAATTGGAAACAGAACAGGATAAGTGGTTTTATGTTTTCAGACATCTGCAAGATATGCAGGAAATTCCCGCTGTGCTTCATGAAGATATTTTTTTGAAACTGTTTGAAACTGCTCAACTTGCCTGTTTTAATGAGACCGAACGCCAGGCTTATCAAGATAGCTTAAAAAACTATCGTGACTGGAAAGGGATTACTGAAACAGTGCGTGAAGAAGGTAGAGAAGAAGGTCGAGAAGAAGGCCGGGAAGAAGGCCGGGAAGAAGGCATTGAAATTGGACTTGAGAAGGGCAAGTTGGAAGTGGCGCATCGTTTGATAGACAACGGGATGACGATAGAAGAGGTCGCGAATATAACGGGGATGGATGTGATGAAATTGTCAATGCGATAACTGCTGAGTAGAAATAAAGGCGTGAAGTCTCTCCGTCTGATATAAATGCCACGCACTGTTTTTAAGATATATCTATCGGTAAATTGATCTTGTTCGCAGCCATGAAAGAAAAATTCGGCTGACATTATGACAGGCCGCTAACCAAATATTAGTTACTGAATATAAAATCGGCGAAATTTGGGTATCAACCTGCGTTGACTTCACTAGAGAGAATTGTACGAGAGATTGAAAAGATCTTAAATAGAGCTTGCTGTGGCAAGAATAATATGGATTACAAAGGGTATGGACTATGATAGTTTTAACCGGAGCCACAGGTTTCCTAGGCAGCAATATTCTTGGAAAATTACTAGCTGATGGATATGAAGTTGCTGCGATTGTGAGAACAACATCTAGCTTATCTCGAATTGAGAATTGGATAAATCACCCGAATTTGAAAGTTTTTGATATTGAAAAAGTAAATCCGCGAGTAATTTTCGAAGAAAACAGCGTAGAGGTGATTGTTCATACGGCGACCGAATATGGGCGAGGGAAGGGGACTGTTTCGAAGATATTGGATTCCAATCTGATATTGCCTATTCGTTTAATTGAGCTTGGGATTGAGTTTAAAATGATCTGTTTTATAAATACAGATTCTTACTTTAATAAAGGTGGGAATTCCTATTCCAATTTGTTGAATTATTCGCTTTCAAAGAAAAGCCTTCTGATTTGGTTAAAACAGCTTTCAAATCAAATGCGAGTTATTAATATTACGCTTGAACATATGTATGGTCCTGGGGATAGCAGATCAAAATTTGTTGAAAACTTAATCCAGGAAATTGCTGTTGAACGTGTTCCGCGAGTACATCTTACTCATGGTCATCAAAAGAGAGATTTTGTTTATGTTGACGATGTGGCTGAAGCATTCATTAAATTAATCGAATATGGATTAAAACATGAATTTACTTTTAAGAATTTTGAAGTAGGAACGGGCGAAAGTATTCAGGTGCGTGATTTTGCGCAGATGGTTAAGGACATATCAAACAGTTCATCAATACTTGGATTCGGGGACATAGCATATCGTAGTGATGAAATAATGGATTCAAAGGCTAATGTAAGCGCTATAGCAGAATTAGGGTGGTTGCCAAGGATTGATGCGAAAGAAGGTTTATGTCGGATAATTCGCGGTTATGGAATAAGTATAGATGACCGTTAACTTCGTTATGGACAGAAAATGACTGGTTATTTACACATTACGAATTTTTAAGTACTATAATATGCAATCAATACAGCCTATTACTCAGTTAGTAAAACGACTTTGGAAACATATTGGCTCTCGCAGGCGCGGCCAGTTTTTGCTTTTATTAATTTTGATGACTATTTCTTCTTTTTTTGAAATACTCAGTATTGGTGCGGTATTGCCCTTCTTGGGGGCACTAACGGCCCCAAATCGAATTTTTCAACATCCCGCAGCACAGATATTTATTCAAGCATTAGGGATAATCTCGCCCAATCAACTTCTATTCCCGCTGACAGTCATGTTTTGTCTTGCAGCCGTTATAGCAAGTGCACTGAGAATCACCCTTCTCTGGGTATCTATACGCCTGACATTTGCAGTAGGTACCGAACTTAGCAGTGAAATATACCGGAGAACATTGTACCAACCTTATTCAACACATATAAAACGCAACAGCAGTGAAGTTGTCAATGGAATATCAACAAAAGTAGGCGAAGTTATATTTTACATTCTCATGCCTACATTAAATCTGATCAGTGCTAGTGTCATGTTGATTGCCATATTAATGGCGCTCATATTCATTATTCCAGGTATTACATTAGCGGCCTTCACTGGTTTTGGTTTGATTTACGCTTTAATTATTAGAGTGGCACGCAATAGATTAAAGATTTATAGTCAAAGAATTGCGGGTGAATCTACTAATGTCATTAAATCATTGCAAGAGGGGCTAGGTGGTATACGAGATATTTTGATTGATGGCTCTCAAGAGGTATTTTGCAATAATTACCGTCGCGCTGATCACACCTTGCGCCAGGCACAAGGAAGTAATCAGTTTATAAGCTATAGCCCTCGATTTGGCATGGAAGCTATAGCGATGATACTTATTGCCACACTGGCGTATATGCTCTCTCAACAATCTGGTGGTGTTTCAACGGCCATTCCAATGCTTGCTGCAATAGCACTTGGCCTACAGCGTTTGTTGCCAGCATCCCAACAAGCATATGGAGCATGGTCTACCATTCACGGTGCACAGGCATCGTTACAAGATGCTTTGGGTTTACTTGATCAACCTTTGCCTGATTATATTGAACATGCAGTTGTTGCACCCATTTCTTTCAAAAAGCAAATTAGTTTGCATCAGGTATCCTTTCGTTATGGTCCTCAAACGTCGTGGGTGCTAAAAGATATTGATCTTAATATTGTTAAAGGCAGTCGAACTGGTTTCATCGGCACAACTGGTAGTGGTAAAAGTAGCTTGTTAGATATTATCATGGGCTTGCTGCAGCCTACAACAGGTAAACTTGAGATTGATGGACAAGTAATAACACCTGAGAATTACCGCTCCTGGCAGATGCATATCGCGCATGTTCCACAGGCGATTTATCTTGTAGATGCCAGCATAGAAGAAAACATAGCCTTTGGTATTCCTCAAGACCAAATTGATCATGAGCGTGTTAGCCAAGCCGCGCGTCAAGCTCAAATAGCTGATTTCATAGAAAGTTTACCACAAAAATATCAAGCATCAGTAGGTGAGCGCGGTGTTCAGTTATCCGGCGGACAACGTCAACGCATCGGTATTGCACGCGCCCTATATAAGCAGGTCGATGTAATTATCTTCGATGAATCAACTAGTGCATTGGACGATGATACGGAATTGGCAGTGATGAAGGCTATTGAAGCGCTTAGTCATGATCTCACTGTGCTGATAATAGCTCACCGTCTTTCAACCCTAGTTAATTGTACACAGATAGTCGAGCTTAATAACCGCGGCATTAAAAATATATGTAAGTTAAACAATGAATAGTATTAAATTAAGCTTTTGTATTCCAACTTATAATCGCGCAACTACTGTTTATAAGGTGGTTTCTGAAATATTACAGTATGAAAATTTCGATATAGAAGTAGTCATTTTAGATAATGCCTCTACGGATAATACATTAGAAATATTGAAGACTATTAACGATAGAAGATTAATTATTTATAGTAATGCCGAGAATAAAGGTTCATTATATAATTGTGTTAATGTAATCAATAAAGCAAGAGGTGAATATGTGATCTTTTCAACGGATAAGGATCACACAAAATTTAATGAAATAGCTAAATTTAAATCATTTATCAATAATAATAATCTGTCTGGCGGGTACTGTTCACATAACTCGAAATCAGAAATAGACTATTTTGTTTTCGAAAAAGGTTACGATGCTATAAAGAATGTTGCCTATAAAGGTGTTCATCCAACAGGGTACTTTTTTCATAACACTTTATTAAAATCCATCAAACATATTGAAAAATATTCTGATTCAAACATGGTAGGTGAATTCCCCTTTGAATTTATTCTCGCTGAATTATGTACTTTAGGAAATGGCGCTGTATATAATATTCCAATGTTTAGCTTGGAAACAGGAGATATGGCAGCGAAAAATAAATCATTTAATAACAGTGGTGACCCAAAAAAAGCCTTTTTTTCACCTGAAGAAAGATTAAAGTTAGCAATAAACTACACAAAGCAAATAAACACGCTTAATCTAACCCCGCGAGAAAAATATATATTAATAATCGATGTATTCGTACAACAATTATTGGCCGCAACTATAATATATCGGTCAATAATTAAAAATAGGAATATATGCATTCATTACCACCTGAATTGTCAATATATTGATAACATTGAAATCGTTAAAATTGGTTTGCATTTTTACAATCAGTACGCATTGCAAACCAGCATGATAATTAAATCACTATCTTCTAATAAATTGAACTTTAATTTACAAGTTTGTTTACTAATTTTTAGAAAAGTTATTAATCGAATCTGGAAATATCTTAAGTGATTTAAGGGGGTTGGATATCTTCAGCCATAAACGACATATTATGATCACTGTAAATAATTAACTATGAATACTACGAAGTTATTAACAATAGCTATTCCTACTTATAACAGAGCAATATATTTGGATATTTGTCTTAAAAGAATATTTGAAGAAATTGAAAGTTTAGATACAGCTATGCGTAGTTTGATTAAAATTTACGTGTCAGATAATGCTTCAATAGATGAAACATCCGAAGTAATTTCTAAATATCAGTGTTTGTATGATATAAATTTTGAAGCTATCCGCAATAGTGAAAATAAGGGGATGGATTTTAACTTTTCCCAATGTTATGAGGCCGCAACGACACCCTATGTCTGGATTTTTGGTGATGATGATGTCATGCTTCCCGGTGGACTAAAAAAAGTAATAAATATATTGTCAGACAGAAAAATTGATATTTTATATGTGAATAACTACTGGTTTCAGGATAACTATTTGGACAAGCCGAAAAATGAAAAACAGGGTCTAACCATACTCGAGGATACTTTGGCATTCACACGACGCACAAATGTGATGTTGACGTTTCTTTCTGGTCTTATTGTTCGCAGTGGTATCGGTCAGAATTATCGAAATGAAATGGCAGGTAGTAATCTTATTCAACTAAGTTGGGTTCTTCCATTGTTACGTGACGGAAAAAATTTTGCTGTAATTGAAGATTGGGTGGTTGCTGCAAAAGGATCAAATTCTGGAGGATATGGGTTGATTAGAGTGTTTGGAAATAATCTAAAGAAGATATCTAGTAGTATATTAGCCAATACACCAGTAATTGCCAGAGTGATACAGAATGGCACAATCGTTAACTTTTTCCCTGGTTTTATTCTTGGCTTACGTAATGGAGACAGCAATTTCCTGGATAAAGATATTGCAGAGGGTTTGGCCGCAGCTTTTTCTGATAACTGGAGATATTATATTTTTCTCCTACCCTTAATTAAACTTCCTTTAACTTTAATAACTTATTACAACGGATTTATTAAAGTATTTCGTCGTTGTTTTAACTCGGTTCTGGTTTAATTAAATGATTAAATCGAATATATCTCCCTTCACAGCAAATTTAGCCAGAAAAATTTTACTAATAATAAATATATCAAAACAAGAACACCCAAGAGTGGCATTATTTCAAACGGTAAGCTGGCTTTTTTATACGTTTGAAGGAAGATTTTTTGCTTTTCTGGTTGGTTGGAAAAAATCATATTTGGGACGGGGGTCCAGGGTGATTGGCACAAGTTCAATTGATATGGGTAATAGATCATGTATTGGACGTTATGCGTGGATTGAAGCGGTAACAAAGAATAATGACCATTTATTTTCCCCTTCAATAAAAATTGGAAATCAATTTTTTGCTTCAGAGCGCTTACATATTTCCGCTATCAACCAGATCGAAATTGGAGATAATTGTCTTTTTGGCAGTTCTGTTTATATCTGTGATCACAATCATGGTGCTTATAAGGGTAACGAACAAAGTCATCCTGCAGAGCCCCCTATAAATAGAAAGCTTGTTTCTTATGGCCCGGTTATCATCGGTTGCAATGTCTGGGTGGGTGATAATGTTACTATTCTAGGAGCAATTCGAATTGGTAATGGTGTCGTTGTGGGTGCAAACTCAGTTGTCACGCATGATGTACCAGATAATGTAATTATTGGCGGTGTTCCTGCAATAATATTGAAGAAATTTAATGCCGATAGCGGAATATGGGAGGTATGTAGCCATGACTTTTCATGATGAAAATAGATACTTTATGGATTACGCTCGTTAGTTTATGATAATGATATGAACGATAATATTTCTGCAAAAAAAACGGCGCGCGTCATTGCTTTTTATTTACCACAATTTCATCCAACACCGGAAAATGACGAGTGGTGGGGGGCTGGTTTTTCTGAATGGACCAATGTAGCAAGTGCAAAGCCATTGTTTAAGGGGCATGAACAACCTGTTATTCCGGCTGATCTGGGTTTTTATGATTTGAGATTGCCTGAAACACGTGTTGCACAGGCTAAAATGGCCGCTGCATATGGTGTAGAAGGTTTTTGTTATTGGCACTACTGGTTTGGCGGACGCAGAATGCTGGAGAGGCCGTTTAATGAGGTGCTTTCATCCGGTTCGCCGGATTTTCCCTTCTGTCTGGGGTGGGCCAATCATTCCTGGAGCGGTATCTGGAAGGATGAACCACATCGATTATTAATCGACCAGTCATATCCAGGAGAAGCTGATGACAGAGTTCACTTTGATTACCTATTAACTGCTTTTCGAGACAAACGTTATATGACTGTGGATGGTAAACCGATACTCGTTATTTTCAAACCCACAGATATGCCCGATGCCAAAATAAGATTTGATTTTTGGCGTGAATTAGCATTGCAAGCGGGTCTTCAAGGCTTGCATATTGTTGGTATCAATATGATGGAATTCGAAGATGCTAGCGCTCTCGGGCTTGATGCGATGATTCTCTCGAATCTAAACTTTACAAATTCCATGATTAATGAGGCAAAAAAAATATTTTGGGGAATTAAAAGGCGCCTTTCAGTGGGGGGGCCGCGCGTAATTGAATATCGAGAAGCTATCAAACACCTTATTCCCGACCTGAATAAGTTTAATTGTGAGGCTTATCCTTGTGTTTATCCAAATTGGGATAATACCCCTCGCAAGGGGCGTAAAGGTATCGTACTTGCAAATTCAACGCCCGAACTTTTTGAAAAGCATTTACAAGAGGCGGTGAATGCCTTGGGGGGGCGCGCCGAAGAACATAAAATTGTTTTCGTCAAATCGTGGAATGAGTGGGCTGAAGGTAACCATCTGGAGCCATGCATAAAATGGGGATTGAAATACTTACAAGTATTAAAGAAAATAATCGGTTGAGTATAGTCATGAATAAGTCATTATGATGAAAGTGTTTGCAGGAATTGATACTAAATTGAACTCATTGCCAGAGAGTAGCAACTATCTTTCAATTAGTGTAATTATTCCATGCTTTCGCTGCGCCAAAACTATCAATCGCGCGATTGATTCTGTTTTGCAACAGACAAATAAGCCAGCAGAAGTGATTCTGGTCGACGATGCGAGCGGGAATGAAACAGCGTGTGTGTTGAGGCAGATTGAACAGCAATATCCAGACTGGATAACAGTCATCACTTTGCCAAAAAACTCCGGTGCTGCAAGTGCCAGAAATGCAGGCTGGGCTGTTGCGACACAACCTTACATCGCTTTTCTTGATGCAGACGATTCCTGGCATCCTGAAAAACTACATATTCAGCATGAATATATGCGTAATAATCCGGATGTTGTCTTGTGCGGACATCATTGTGTCTGGTTGCGCACCAGTGATAAGCCTCCTGCGCTGCTGGCGGATTACCGTGTAACCCGAATTAGTGGTAACAGCCTGCTATATAAAAATGCATTCTCGACGCCTACCGTTATGCTTAGATGCGATGTTCCATTTCGTTTTCAGGAGGGAATTCGTTATTTAGAAGATCTTTTGCTATGGCAGCAGCTTGCCATGGCTGGCCTGCCGATAGTGCGCATAGAGAAGGTATTGGCCTACGTGCATAAGCCATTTTATGGAGTTGGTGGGCTGAGTGCGCAGTTGTGGAAGATGGAAAAAGGTGAGTTAAGAAATATCAAGATTTTATATTGCGCAGACAGTATCAATTTTGCACAATATATCTCGGCTTCAATCTTTTCGCTTATCAAATTTTTTAAGCGAATATTTGTGACATTTTTCAATAAAAATATGCAGGATTAACATCAAATTTTACTTGCTTATATGAAATTTCAGCACATTGGGAAATGTAAATGGTTAAGCAAATAGCGATAACTGGTGCTACCGGATTCATAGGCCGAAGACTGGTAATGCGTCACCTTGAGCAAGGTGATGTGGTTCGAGTGCTTTCGCGCCGCTCACGCGATAAGGCCGTACTGCCAAATTCAGTTAGTTTCTTTCAAGGTGATTTGAACAATAGCGGTATGCTGAAGGCTTTTGCTGAGGGAGCAGATGTGTTGTATCACTGTGCGGGGGAAATAGCTGATATTTCACGCATGGAGGATGTGCATGTCCTCGGTACGCGTCGCTTGATTGAGGCTGCATCCGGGCGGATAGGTCGCTGGATTCAGTTGAGCAGCACGGGTGCACATGGTCGGCAACGTGAAGGAATGATCACCGAAAATACTGATTTGAACCCGAGCGGAACGTATGAGCTGACCAAGGTGGAATCGGATGCTCAGGTTAAAGAAGCATCACTCCAAGGTGCCTTTCAGCATGTAATTTTACGTCCCTCTATCGTATATGGGGCGAGAATGCCTAACAAATCATTGTATAGCTTGATTGCTATGATTCGGCGCGGATGGTTTTTCTTCATCGGGCAGCCCGGTGCTTCTGCGAATTATATTCACGTGGATAACGTAATCGAAGCGCTGATGCTTTGTGGCAAGCTGCCGCAAGCTACAGAGCAAGTTTATAATCTGTCAGATCATTGCGAATTGGAGCATTTCGTCGCCACTATTGCCGGACTGCTTGGGGTTGCTGTGCCTCATACCAGATTGCCTGAATTACCTGTGAGAACGTTGGCTCTATTGATGGGAGTAATCCCGCGTATGCCGCTTACGCAGGCTAGAATTGATGCGTTAACTAACCATGCGATTTATTCAAGCAAAAAAATCGAATTTGAACTTGGATATCGGCATCCCATTTCTATGGAGGACGGATTGAGTGATCTTGTAAGTTATTGGCAGAGCAAAGATCAATGATAACTATATATGTAGTTTATTCTACCCGGCATCTGACGCAAGGAAAGTATGGTTAAAAAACTAAAAGTTGTTAGAGTCGTGACGGCCTCTTATGTGGTACCTTGGCATCTGAATAATACGTTAAAAAGAATGCCAGTTGATTTTGAAGTGTGTGTGGTCGGTCATGATGTTTCCAAAAACAGAGAGACCTACCCCGATGTCAAATTTGTCGATATTGATATTAATCGAAAGACTAGTCTGATAGCAGATGGTTTAGCCTTAATTAAACTATGCCTATTTCTATTCGTCTATAAGCCTGACATTGTTCATTCAATTATGCCTAAAGCGGGTTTGCTAACGGCGCTCGCCGGTTTTATTTGCAGAGTACCTGTTCGTATCCATACTTTCACCGGGCAAACATGGGTGGCAAGACAGGGTTTATCGCGCCATTTTTATTATCTGCTGGACAGGCTGATTAACTCGCTTAATACAGTTTGTCTTACCGACAGTCCTTCGCAATCGATTTTTTTACATGAACATTATATTTCTCATCAAGATAGGCCTTTAGCTGTTTTATCGAAGGGTTCGCTATCCGGTGTAGATGTTTCGCGCTTTGATTCGTTAAGTCTTAAGCTATCGGCAACTCGACTAAGAATAAAATTGGGGATAGACAACGAGAATTTTGTGTTTTCCTTCATCGCGAGGAAAACACGTGAGAAGGGTGCAATTGATGTGCTGAAAGCTTTTGCTTCAGTATCCGCAGTCTGCGAAAGGTCCAGACTATTGTTCGTCGGTCCGGATGAAGATGGAGAAATTGGACGGTTGCACATATCTCATCCTGAACTATTTGTTAATGTTGTAGACGTGGGGCATGTAAGTAATCATGAGGATTATCTCGCTGTTACAGATGTCTTGTGTCTTCCAAGTTATCGGGAAGGGTTTGGTTCTATTGTTATTGACGCTGCTGCGTTGTCTATCCCGACAATTGGCTCGCGTATTCCAGGGTTAATGGATTCTGTTGCTGATCAGCAGACAGGAATATTATTTCCGGCAGGTGATGTTAACGCCCTCATCAGCTTGATGTTGTTCTTCATTGCAAATCCGAAAACTCGTCAATCAATGGGTGCGGCAGCTAAAGCCAGAGTGGACGAGTATTTTTCAGCTGACAGACTGTATGAAGCGCTGAAGGCGTTCTATATGGATTGTGCAAAATAGATTTTATGCTCACGTGTAGGCTGCGGCTCGTATGCGTGCACTGGAATTGTTTTCCAGCGACAAAATTACTCGTGAAATGATGGCGATGTACGACAGGCTTTAAAAGCAGGGACAAGGGATAAGGGGCAAAAAACAGCATTGAGAATAAGCATGAAAGCTGAACAGAATTGTTTGCCGGTTCCTACGCTAACATGCTATGCAATATGATTATTTTCAGGAGAGATCATGCCCAAAGAAACCTAAATCAATCCGTTTACCGATTTCGGCTTTAAAAAACTGTTCGGCGAAGACGCGAATAAACCGTTGCTGATTGATTTCTTGAATAGCCTGCTGCCGGATCACCATCAGATCGCTGATTTGCACTATACCGATAGCGAGCAATTGGGCAGAACCGCTATTGATCGCAAGGCAATTTTCGATCTTGCCTGCAGCAGTACCGGTGGCGAGCGATTTATTGTCGAAATGCAAAAGGCCAAGCAAAATTATTTCAAGGATTGCAGCCTGTTTTATGCCACTTTTCCGATTCAGCAGCAATCGATTAAAGGCAATTGGGATTACCCGTTGTCCGCTGTTTACACCATCGGCATTCTGGATTTTGAGTTTGACGAAGATAAGAAAAAGGGCGTCACGGATGCCATCCACCGGGTTCATCTCAAAAATCAGCGTAACGAGCTGTTTAGCGATAAATTCAACTTTATTTATATCACCTTACCGAATTTCACCAAGACTGAAGACCAACTGCTCACGCATCAGGATAAATGGATTTATGCCTTCAAGCATTTAGCCCGGCTGGATGATATTCCCCGTGCATCAAGTTCAGCACTTCCTTTCTTGGGGAGCGACAACGCCAAACATGGGTCTTGCAGACGCGACCAAATGCACTGTTTTTGTCCACGGCAATTCAGTGCTGAGATAATGAAGGATATGAATGACCGGAAGATACTGAAATCCCGTTTTTTTCACAAAGATATCAACTCGCATGAGGCGGTTGAGTTCGATGAGTCCGAAGAATCTGACGGTACTCTCGCTCTGTTGGCTTTTGCAGGCCCTTGGCTGGATGTGATCGAAAAAGAGCGGGTCTTCGTGGTCGATGAGTTAGATACCAGCTTGCATCCGTTAGTCGTGCATTACCTGGTAAATCGTTTGCACCATGCGAGCAGTAATGCGCAGCTTATTTTCAGTACGCATGACACCACCTTACTTAGCCGGAAGCTGCTGCGTCGCGATCAGGTGTGGTTCATGGAGAAGGATGCAAAGTGTGCAACCAGACTGTACCCGCTACCGGACTTCAGCCCAAGGGATAATGAAGCTGTCGAGCGTGGCTACCTTAACGGGAGATACGGTGGTATTCCTTTTTCGAAGGATTTGGACTTCTTATTGGGTCTGATGATTGATTCAACAGGCGCAAGGCTCGCACGGGAAAAATGTTGCAAAGGAACAAGCTGGAACGTTCGCAGAACAAACGCCTGCTTATCGTGTGCGAGGGCACCAAGACAGAGCCGTATTATTTTCAGGCGTTGCGGGAAGACCTGGGGCTTCGTCCTCAAATAATTTGCATAGCGCCTAATAATGCTGTTTCACCCGACCGGATAGTGGCGCATGCTTTGGCGCTGTACGAAGACGATGCCGCAAGCGGTGATCGCTATGACACTGTGTATTGCGTGTTTGACCGTGATAGCCACCGTACTTTTGATGCCGCTATGCAGCGCACCAAAGATTTGAGTACACAAGCTGATCGACATCACCTCCACGCCTTGTTTTGAAGTGTGGTTGTTGATGCACTTTGGCTATACAGATCAACCGTTGGTGAAGCCGTTACCATAATCAGAGCTTCTGCGCCGATGGTCGCTCCACTCAGCTAAGCCATTGTCACTTATGGGCGAATGAATAACCGTGGCCTAATATTTGATGGTGAATTTTCAAATGGTAAGTTTGGACGCTTTAATTTACGACTTTACAAGAAATTCCTTGCAGTCTTGATTTTGGCATTAATCTTTTGGACATTAAACCCTGTGCTGTTACGGGACCGTCATCCACATGTTAAAATGCCCGACTAAATCTAACCGGTATGCCGGTTCACCCTTCCTGACCTTCTGATGAGGCAATTAGCCTGTCGACTAAGCCCGCAAATGGGGGAGTCGCAGCTTATCCCGCAAGTGAAGGAAGGAGCAATTGAAGCGCGATTCATATTAAGGCAGCTACCATGACACCACATCCTATTGAAGCACTCCTTCGTCAACGCATCCTGATCCTGGACGGCGCGATGGGCACGATGATCCAGCGCTACAAGTTAACCGAGGCGCATTATCGCGGCACGGAAATTTACGGCGATTATACCGGTGCGCACAAAGCCTTTGCCGATCATCCGATTGATGTGAAAGGCAACAACGATTTGCTGCTGTTGACCCAGCCGCATGTCATCAGCCGCATTCACCGCGAATATCTTGAGGCGGGCGCGGATATTCTGGAAACCTGTACCTTTAATTCCAACTCGGTGTCCATGCACGATTATCGTATGGAACATCTGGTGTATGAGCTGAATGTGGCGGGTGCCAGTTTAGCGCGTGCATTGTGCGATGAGTTTTCGACACCTGACAAACCGCGCTTTGTGGCTGGCGTGCTGGGGCCTACCGGGCGTACAGCGTCAATTTCACCCGATGTCAACGATCCTGCCGCGCGGAATGTCACCTTCGACGAGCTGGTAATCAGTTATACCGAGTCCATCCGCGGCCTGCTCGACGGCGGCGCGGATATTCTGATGGTTGAAACCATTTTCGATACGCTCAACGCCAAGGCTGCACTGTTCGCCATTGAGCTGTATTTCGAGCAACATGATGTGCGGGTCCCGGTCATGATTTCGGGCACCATCACCGATGCCTCCGGCAGAACCTTATCAGGCCAGACCACCGAAGCATTTTATAATTCACTGGTTCATGCAAAACCGCTGTCGATCGGACTTAACTGCGCACTGGGGGCGGAATTGATGCGCCCGTATGTGGAAGAACTGTCGCGCGTGGCGAGCTGTTATGTCAGCGCGCATCCGAATGCCGGCCTGCCTAACCCCTTGTCGGATACCGGCTATGATGAAGTGCCGGAAACTACCGCCGGACTGATGAAGGAATTTGCCACCAGCGGCTTTTTGAATATCGCCGGTGGCTGTTGCGGCACCTCCCCTGCCCACATTAAGGCGATTGCCGACGCGTTAAAAGACGTGCCGCCGCGACAGCTGCCTGAACTTGAACATCGCTGCCGCCTGTCGGGTCTTGAGCCTTTCAACATCGGCGATGACACGCTGTTCGTCAATGTCGGCGAGCGCGCCAATGTCACCGGTTCCGCCAAATTCAAGCGACTGATACTGGAAGGGCATTACGATGCGGCGCTGGAAGTGGCCAAGCAGCAGGTGGAAACCGGTGCGCAGGTCATTGATGTGAACATGGATGAGGCGATGCTGGACGGCGAAGCCGCGATGGTAAGATTCCTCAACCTGATTGCCTCTGAACCTGATATTTCCAAAGTGCCGCTGATGATAGATTCTTCCAAGTGGAGCATCATCGAAGCCGGTTTGAAGTGCGTGCAGGGCAAATCCATCGTCAATTCGATCTCGCTCAAAGAGGGCGAGGAGAACTTTATCAAATACGCCACGCTGGTGCGCCGCTATGGTGCGGCTGCGGTGGTGATGGCGTTCGATGAGCAGGGACAGGCGGATACTTATCAGCGCAAGATTCAGATTTGTAAACGCAGCTATGACATCCTGGTAAACAAGGTTGGTTTCTCGCCTGAGGATATTATCTTCGACCCGAACATTTTTGCGATTGCCACCGGTATTGAGGAACACAACAACTACGCGGTGGATTTCATCGAGGCTTGTGCCTGGATACGCAAGAATTTGCCTTTTGCCAAGATTTCCGGCGGAGTATCCAATGTTTCCTTCTCTTTCCGCGGAAACGAACCGGTCAGGGAAGCGATCCATACGGTATTTCTGTATCACGCCATACAGGCCGGCATGAACATGGGTATCGTCAATGCGGGCCAGCTGGGCGTGTATGCTGAAATACCCAAAGAATTGCTTAACGCCGTAGAAGACGTGGTGCTGAACCGTCACCCCCAAGGCCAAGAAGAAAGCCCCGGCGAAAAGCTGGTCAAAATTGCCGAAACGGTAAAAGGCGGCGGCAAGGAAATCATCGAAGATCTGGAATGGCGCAAAGGCACGGTACAGGCGCGCCTGACTCATGCGCTGGTGCGCGGTATTACCACTTTCATCGTCGAAGACACCGAAGAGGCGCGTCTGATGGCGGCGTTTCCGGTCGAGGTGATCGAAGGCCCGCTGATGACCGGCATGAATGTGGTAGGCGATCTGTTTGGTGCCGGCAAAATGTTTTTGCCGCAGGTGGTTAAATCCGCTCGCGTGATGAAACAGGCTGTGGCTCATCTGATCCCTTACATTGAGGCGGAAAAACTGCGTTCTGGAGATACCAGCAGCAAGGGCAAGATTGTCATGGCGACGGTCAAGGGCGATGTGCATGATATCGGCAAAAATATCGTCACCGTGGTGTTGCAATGCAATAACTTCGAAGTGGTGAACATGGGCGTGATGGTGCCCTGCCAGCAAATTTTAGATACGGCTCGCGAACATAACGCCGATATCATTGGACTGTCCGGGCTGATTACCCCTTCTCTTGAGGAAATGGCGCATGTGGCCAAGGAGATGGAACGTCAGGGCTTCAAGATTCCGCTGCTGATCGGCGGCGCTACCACCTCGCGTGTGCACACGGCGGTGAAAATCGAACAAAACTATCCTTCCGGCACGACCGTATATGTCACCGATGCGTCGCGTGCGGTGGGGGTATGCAGCAATCTGCTCTCCGATACGCTGCGTGATGATTATGTTGCCAGCATCAAAAGCGACTATGTGGCGGCGCGCGAACAGCATGCCGCCCGGCAAAGCAAGGCGGTTTACGTCACGCTGGCGCAGGCGCGTGCGCATGCTTTCAAAGCCGACTGGGGCAATTACACGCCGCCCAAACCCGCCTTCCTTGGCGTAAAGGCCTTGTGCGACTATGATCTGGCTGAAATCGCAGAATATATCGACTGGACGCCGTTTTTTCAGGCATGGCAGCTGGCCGGACGTTATCCTAAGATATTGCAGGATGAGGTGGTGGGCGTTGAGGCTAGCAAGCTGTTCGTGGATGCCAAGGTGATGTTAGCGCAAATCATCGCAGAGAAATGGCTGACGGCCAATGCCGTGTTCGGTCTGTTTCCCGCCAATACCGTTAATAGCGATGACATCGAAATCTACACAGACGAGTCCCGCAGTAGCGTGGCGATGACTTGGCACAATTTGCGCCAGCAGAGCAAAAAACCTGCCGATATTCCCAACTATTGTCTGGCCGACTTTATCGCTCCGAAAGAATCGGGCATTGCGGATTATATCGGTGGCTTTGCGGTCACCGCAGGAATCGGCATTGATGCGCGCGTGGCAGAATTCGAAAAGAATCACGACGACTATAATGCGATTATGTTGAAATCCCTGGCTGATCGCCTGGCTGAAGCCTTTGCGGAATTGCTGCATGCACGGGTACGCCGTGAATTCTGGGGCTATGCCAGTGATGAAACACTGGACAATGAAGCTTTGATAAAAGAAGCCTATCGCGGCATACGGCCTGCACCCGGCTATGCGGCCTGCCCGGAACATACGGAAAAAGGCCCTTTGTTTGAATTGCTTGATGCCACGAACCGTGCGGGTATTGCGATTACGGAGAGTTTTGCGATGCTGCCGACGGCGGCGGTTTCCGGTTTTTATCTGTCTCACCCGGATGCAAAATATTTCGCCACCGGCAAGATAGATCGCGATCAGGTGGCAAGCTATGCACAGCGTAAAGGCTGGGATATCGAAACTGCCGAGCGCTGGCTGGCACCGGTGTTGAGCTACTAGGTAGTAGAATCGCGACTGATTGTAATCGGAAGGAGTCATCATGTTGCAAACCATTGATGTAGAGATCGATGCACAGGGGGCATACACGCGCTGCAAGCTTTACCGCCAAGAACTGAACGGAGGGTAGAGATCCAGCGAAAGAGGGGCGATGAGTGGAGTTGAATGGCTGCTTGACAGCAACGTGGTAATCGGATTGCTCAAGCAGCGAACTGCTGTGTTGATCGAAACACAGCCATTTGATTTGAGCAGATTTTTATATCGTTGGCGGCAAGAGCAATCTTCTTGATTCCACGCATGCAAAATATCAGGAATTGAAAATGGTCGTTGCTGCCGAGCCGCATAAACTGCTGTGCGGATTTTGATGGTTTGAAAAATAGACTTATCACACTATTTATGAATAAATAAGCGGCAACAATTAGCTTCAGATCAACAATATTATTAACTCAAGGATACGCAACATGAATCAACTCATCAAAACCGACACAAAACTGGGCGAAGGTGCAGAAGCGAAAGCCGGACAAACCGTCATCGTGCATTACACCGGTTGGCTGTATGATGAAAATGGAGTGGATAACAAGGGCGCGAAATTTGACAGTTCGCTTGACCGCAATGAACCGTTTGAATTTCCGTTAGGCGCAGGGCGCGTGATCAGCGGCTGGGACATTGGCGTGCAGGGCATGAAGGTGGGCGGGCAGCGCACACTGCTTATCCCTTCCGAAATGGGGTATGGTGCGCGCGGTGCCGGTAATGATATTCCACCGAATGCGACTTTGGTGTTTGACGTGAAACTGCTGAGCGTGATTCGCACCGAGATGGTGGATAACAAGGCAGGTGAGGGTGATGAGGCACAAGCGGGGCAAACCGTCAGCGTACATTACACCGGCTGGCTGTTCGACAAGAAGGCCACGGAGAACAAAGGCACAAAGTTCGACAGTTCCCGTGATCGCAATGAGCCGTTCGAATTCCCGTTAGGCGCGGGCCATGTCATTTCCGGTTGGGATATTGGCGTGCAGGGCATGAAGGTGGGCGGAAGCCGCACGCTGATTATTCCGTCCGAAATGGGTTATGGAAAACGCGGCGCAGGCGGCGTAATCCCGCCTGACGCGAAACTGATATTCGAGGTAGAATTGCTGAGCCTGAATTAATTTTTACGCAAAACTTTGTTACGATTACATTGAGAGAGATATGAATCTGATTCCCAAGCTGTCGCTGGCGATACTGCTGGCCGCCTTTTCAACCATCGCGTGCTCTGAACAAGCCGCAATACCCGCACCTAAAATGGAGAAAAGTAACATGACTGAATTGATCAAGACGGACGTAAAACCGGGGAACGGCGCAGAAGCTGTCGCAGGACAAAATGTATCCGTGCATTACACAGGTTGGCTGTACGATGAAGCGGCACCTGAACATAAGGGCAAAAAGTTTGACAGTTCGCGTGATCGCGGCGAACCTTTCGAATTTCCGTTAGGCGCAGGCCATGTCATCAAGGGTTGGGACATCGGCGTACAGGGCATGAAAATCGGCGGTCAACGCACCTTGATTATTCCGTCAAACATGGGTTATGGTTCACGTGGCGCTGGCGGCGTGATTCCTGCCAATGCGACACTGGTGTTTGATGTGGAATTACTTGGCATAAATTAAACTTTCCGGCTGAACTGGCGTAGAATCCGATGTCAGTTCATGCACAACGGGAGTAGCTGATGTTCCATATTCGGGTTCATGGCAGGGGTGGTCAGGGCGTGGTGACGGCTGCCGAGATGTTATCGGTCGCAGCCTTTGAAGAGGGACGCCATGCGCAGGCCTTCCCCAGTTTCGGTTCGGAACGTACCGGTGCGCCGGTGGTGGCGTTCTGCCGGATTTCAGATAAAGAAATACGCTCGCGCGAACCTGTCATCGAACCCGATGCTGTGATTATTCAGGATGCCACGTTGCTGCATCAGATCGACATCTTCGCAGGTTTAAAGCCGGAAGGTTTCGTTCTGCTCAATTCCCAGCGCAGCTTGCAAGAGCTGGGGCTGGCTGATCTGCTCAAAGGTCGCCGGCCTGAGCGATTCTGCACGCTGCCGGCTACCGAGCTTGGCCTTAAGCATATCGGACGGCCCATCCCGAATGTCCCTCTGATTGCCGGATTCGCCGCACTTTCAGGCACGATCAGACTCGAATCCGTGATTCTGGCGATTAACGAGAAATTTAAAGGTAAGGTCGCGAAAGGCAACATTGCCGCAGCAGAGGAAGCTTACCTGCTTGTCGGGCAAATGATCCAGGAGGCCGCAAAATGCTGAAACAGATCGAAGGATCCAAGGCGGTTGCTGAAGCAATCGGGTTGTGTCGTCCTGAAGTGATTTGCGCCTATCCGATTTCGCCGCAGACGCATATCGTTGAAGCACTGGGAGAAATGGTTAAATCAGGCGAGCTGACGCCCTGCGAATTCATCAATGTGGAAAGCGAATTTGCCGCGATGTCGGTTGCCATCGGCGCGTCTGCCGCCGGTGCGCGCGCCTATACCGCGACCGCTTCGCAGGGACTGCTGTTCATGGCCGAGGCGGTATATAACGCGTCAGGTCTGGGATTGCCTATCGTGATGACGGTAGCCAATCGCGCCATCGGCGCACCGATCAATATCTGGAACGATCACTCCGATTCACTCTCGCAGCGCGATTCAGGCTGGATGCAGTTGTTTGCCGAGACCAATCAGGAAGCGGTCGATTTGCACATACAGGCATTTCGTCTGGCGGAAGAATTGTCTATGCCGATTATGGTGTGCATGGATGGATTTATTCTGACTCACGCCTTCGAACGGGTGGATATCCCCTCGCAACAACAGGTAGACGCTTATTTGCCGCCGTTCGAGCCGCGTCAGGTGCTGGACCCTGCCGAGCCTGTCTCTATCGGTGCGATGGTAGGGCCGGAGGCTTTCATGGAAGTGCGCTATCTGGCGCATGCCAAGCAGATGCAGGCGTTAGAGCTGATTCCGCAACTGGCTGCCGAATTTAAAGAAAGATTTAATCGTGACAGCGGCGGACTGGTCCGCACTTACTGCATTGAAGATGCCGAAACGGTGATCATCGCGATGGGTTCGGTACTCGGCACCATCAAGGACACCGTGGATGAAATGCGTGCCGAGGGACACAAGATCGGTGTGCTGGGTATTATCAGCTATCGGCCTTTTCCGCTGGAACAGGTGCGCAGGGCACTGCTAAGCTGCCGTCGCTTTTTAGTACTGGAGAAGAGTCTGGCCGTCGGCATGGGCGGTATCGTTGCAACTGATGTGCGCATGGCGGTGACGGGAGCCGGATTAAAAGGCTATACCGCTATCGCAGGTCTTGGCGGTCGTCCGATATTGAAATCTTCTTTGCACGCCTTGTTTCGCCGTGCGCAAGCGGAAGCCCTGCCACCGGTCACCTTTCTTGATCTGGATTGGGATGTGGTCAATAAACAACTGGCGCGCGAGCGGACAACCCGCCGTTCCGGACCGGTTGCCGAAAATATCCTGTACGATAAGGGCATCGTTTCGGCCAAATTCGGCTAAGGGGATATCATGGGCTTCCAACCAGTCAAGTTCTATCAGACCGGCACATTTACTGTCGGTAATCGTCTGCTCACGCCCGATGAGCGCAGTTTGCAGTCGGACAAGGGGCGCAGCAATTCGATCAATTCCGGACATCGTGCCTGCCAGGGCTGCGGCGAAGCCCTGGGTGCGCGTTACGCAATTGATGCGGCAGTCGCGGGTAGCCACGGCCAGCTGATTGCAGCCAATGCCACCGGTTGTCTGGAAGTTTTCTCCACCCCTTATCCTGAATCGTCCTGGCAACTGCCCTGGATACATTCCTTGTTCGGCAATGCGGCGGCCGTTGCGACCGGGATTGCGGCGGCAATGAAAGTCAAGGGAAAAACCTCTGTGCGGGTTGTGGCTCAAGGAGGCGATGGCGGAACCACCGATATCGGCTTCGGCTGTTTGTCCGGCATGTTCGAGCGCAACGACGATGTACTGTATATTTGTTATGACAATCAGGGCTATATGAACACCGGCGTACAGCGATCATCCGCTACGCCGCCTGCTGCCCGAACGGCAACGACCATGACAGTAGGCAAGGAACCCGGCAACGTCTTCGGTCAGGGTAAGAATGTGCCTGAAATCGCCATGGCGCATGGCATTCCCTACGTGGCGACGGCCACGGTGGCTGATCTGCGCGATCTGGAATACAAGGTAAGAAAAGCCATGACTGTGCATGGTGCCCGTTACATCCATATCTTTGTGCCCTGCCCGCTGGGGTGGGGTACGGCCTCGAACGATACTATCCGCATGGCCCGACTGGCCAAGGAATCCGGCACCTTTCCGGTGTTTGAAGCTGAATATGGCGAAGTTACCGGCGTGCTGAAAATTCGCCATCAGATTCCGGTTGAAGATTATCTCAGGCCGCAAAAGCGTTTTGCGCATCTGTTTGGCGAACATCCGCATCCTGAGACCATTGCGCGTCTGCAATTGCTTGCCGACCGGAATATCCGTAAATACGGTCTGTTGAACGGGCATGCTGCCGCAGCAGATGAGGCAAACGAACACTTGCGTGAATTGCGCATTAGCGAGGGAGGTAACTGAAATGTCTAACCGGCCATTTGCGATCACATTGAAACCCGGCACTTCGCTAAGCAATCTCACCGGAACCTGGCGCAACGAACGCCCTGTGTATGTTGATCGTTTGCCGCCCTGCAACAATGCCTGTCCTGCCGGAGAAAATATTCAGGGCTGGCTGTTTCATGCCGAATCCGGCGATTACCAGCAGGCATGGCGCGTACTGGTGGAGAATAACCCGCTGCCAGCGGTGATGGGGCGGGTGTGTTATCACCCTTGTGAAACTGCCTGCAACCGGGGGCTGTTGGATGAATCCGTCGGCATCAATTCGGTGGAGCGTTTTTTAGGCGACGAGGCGATAAAGCGCGGCTGGAAATTTGATAGGCCTGCGCTTGTCAGCGGTAAGCGGGTGTTAGTGGTGGGGGCCGGGCCGTCCGGACTGTCTGCAGCTTATCATCTTGCGCGCATGGGGCATCAGGTTGAGATTCAGGAAGCGGGTCCCTTTGCGGGCGGCATGATGCGTTTTGGCATCCCTAAATACCGTCTGCCCAGGGAAGTGCTGGATGCAGAAGTGCAGCGCATTCTGGATATGGGCGTTGTCCTCAAACTGAATACTAAAGTGGAAAACATCGAACAGAGTATGCAGGGTTTTGACGCCGCGTTTCTTGCTGTTGGTGCGCATATTGCCAAACGTGCATATATTCCGGCAGGCGATGCAGCGCATATCGTTGATGCGGTGTCGGTGCTGCGTTCGATGGAAGGGGAAGACAAGCCGATGCTGGGCCGTCGCGTGGTGGTGTATGGCGGCGGCAATACCGCGATCGACGTGGCGCGTACCGCAAAAAGACTGGGCGCTCAGGAGGCGATCATCGTCTATCGTCGTAGCCGTGAAAAAATGCCAGCTCATGACTTTGAAGTGGAAGAAGCTTTGCAAGAAGGCGTGCTGATCAAATGGCTGTCCACCATCAAACACGCCGATGAAGGCAGTCTTACGGTTGAAAAAATGCTGCTTGATGAAAAAGGTGTGCCACAAGCTACCGGTGAATTCGAGACTATGGAGGCAGATTCACTGGTGCTGGCGCTGGGACAGGATGTGGATTTATCGCTGCTTAACGGCGTGTCCGGCCTTGAGATCAAGGACGGTACGGTACAAGTCGCCGTCAACATGATGACCGGACATGCGGGTATTTTTGCCGGTGGTGACATGGTGCCCTCCGAGCGCACAGTCACTGTGGCGGTAGGGCATGGCAAGAAGGCTGCGCGCCATATTGATGCCTGGTTGAAGGGGACTGCCCATCAGCCGGAAGCCAAACATGAAATCGCCAGTTTCGATAAACTCAATCCGTGGTATTACTCGGATGCTGACAAGACAGTGCGCCCGATGCTGGACACGATACGCCGTCAAACTACCTTCGATGAAGTGCAAGGTGGTCTGGATGAAAATACAGCGCTGTTTGAAGCGCGTCGCTGCCTGTCCTGCGGCAATTGTTTTGAATGCGATAACTGTTACGGTGTATGTCCTGATAATGCGGTAATTAAACTCGGACCCGGCAAAGGATTCGAGTTTAATTACGACTATTGCAAGGGTTGCGGAATTTGTATGACCGAATGTCCCTGCGGCGCGATCAAGATGGTGCCGGAAGAAACCTGATGGGGATGCTATCGCAACCGCTGCTGGTGGCGGCTCTGATGCTGGCCCTCTCCAATTTGTTTATGACTTTTGCCTGGTACGGGCACCTGAAAAATCTGGCTGGCTCGCCCTGGTATGTTGCCGCACTGCTGAGCTGGGGGATTGCCTTGTTCGAATATCTGTTACAGGTTCCCGCCAACCGCATCGGCTACACTGCGCTCAGTCTCGGTCAGCTCAAGATATTGCAGGAAGTCATTACCTTGCTGATCTTTGTGCCGTTTGCGGTGCTGTATATGAACCAGCCGCTAAAGTGGGATTATCTTTATGCCGCGCTGTGCATGATGGGCGCGGTATATTTTATTTTCAGAACCTGAATCACCAATCTCGACAAATTTAAGATGAACAAGCCAACACATATACATATTCTGGGCATTTGCGGCACCTTCATGGGCGGCATCGCGGCCATCGCCAAACAAGCCGGCTTTCGCGTGACCGGTTGCGACGTCAATGTCTATCCCCCTATGAGCACACAGTTGCAAGCGCAGGGCATTGAACTGATCAGCGGTTTCGGCCTTGAGCAACTTGAGCTTAATCCTGATCTCTATGTGATAGGAAACGTAGTCACGCGCGGTAATGTCTTGATGGAGGAAATCCTCAACCGCAATCTGCCCTACGCCTCCGGTCCGCAATGGTTGTCTGACACCCTGTTGCGCGATAAGTGGGTGCTGGGTGTGGCAGGTACGCATGGCAAGACCACAACCGCTTCGATGCTGGCCTTTATACTGGAACATGCGGGGCTCAATCCCGGCTTTTTGATCGGCGGCGTGCCGCAAAATTTTGACATTTCAGCGCGCATCACCGCCTCGTCTTTTTTCGTGATAGAAGCGGATGAATACGACACGGCATTTTTCGATAAGCGTTCCAAGTTTGTGCATTATCATCCGCGCACTGCGATTCTCAATAACCTTGAGTTTGACCACGCTGATATCTTCATTGATTTACCTGCGATTGAAACCCAGTTCCACCATCTGGTGCGCACCATTCCGGGTAACGGCCTGATTGTCTGCAACGCGCGTGAAGCATCGCTGGAGCGGGTATTGCTGCGCGGTTGCTGGACACCAGTTGAACGCTTCGGCATTGATGCGGGCTGGAACATCGACGCTGACAACCATGTGACGCTCAATGGCCGGTTGCAGGGCGTGCTGGACTGGGCGTTACTGGGCGAACACAACCGCATGAATGCGCTCTCGGCATTATCGGCGGCTCGTCATGTTGGCGTGCCGACCGCGCTGGGGCTTGAGGCTTTAGCGCAGTTTAAAAATGTGAAACGCCGCATGGAAATCAAGGGCGTGGTGAATGGCATCACGGTTTACGACGATTTTGCCCATCATCCAACGGCAATTGCCACCACTGTTGCCGGTTTGCGTCATAAGGTTGGCAACGCCCGGATACTGGCGGTGCTGGAGCCGCGTTCCAACACCATGAAACTGGGCGTGATGAAAGCCGCACTGCCCGACAGTCTGAAAGACGCCGATCTGGTCTTTTGTTATTCAGGCAATCTGAGCTGGGATGCGCAGGGCGCACTGGCTTCAATGGGCGTGCGCGCCATTGTTCTGGAGAGTCTGGAGGCCTTGATAGAGGCAATTGCGGCTAAGGCGCAGAGCGGCGATCACATACTGGTGATGAGCAATGGTGGTTTTGGCGGAATACATGACAAGTTGATGAAACAGTTAGCCATTCATCCCTTAAATTGCCCGGGATAAAAGTGGAGGGCGCTCGACTGATTCGCCGGTTCACCACCCAAAATCTTTAATTCGTTCTCCCGTTTGATCGCGAAGCTAATCCGGGTAAATAATAGCGATACGCAAAATCCCGATGTTTGGCGGCAATAGTGACTATGCTCAAGATTTTCCATTGAAAGCCTGTAAAAAAATTGAGCGTCCATGTATAGGTAGTGCGATAATCCCGGCATGAACAGTTCAACTTTATTTAACATGGCGCTCGGCCTGGAATTGCCCTGGCAAGTAAACGACAGTGTATTTGCGGCCGGTGAATGCACCAGTCAGGAACTTCATCTGCATGTCGGGGTTATTCGTGATTCATTCTTCCCTGATGAAAGGGGTGTCTTGTGTCCTGTGCACGATACGGTGGAGCGTGTGTGGCAGCACTTGAACATCTTTGAACACAACTGTTTTCTGCATTGTGCTGTACCCCGCATCAAAACAGCCGGCGGTCAAGTGGTGGCCGTTGATGTTCCATGGTCGCGTCCTGATAGCGGATTCACGCTGATTTAAGGCGATGGCGCTGAGTGAGCGTGCTTAACCTGTGGGTGAAGTGCATTAACCCTCAAGGTGTATGCCGCGTTGAGGGCATTGAGCATGGGGCAAAGGCCACCCTCAGTCTGAGCAACTGCTGTAACGAGTTCAATGCAGCGTTTTCAGCACTTTCTTAAAAACAATCAGAGGCCATTGGTTTTGCGTCCTTCGATTTCGTCGAATTGCGCATCACCAATGGCATCCTGAGCTAACAGTGCAACTGGCCGGAAGTTGCACCAGCGGTTAGTGCCGTAGCGGAAATTTTATCAACATGATTTACTTCTTGTACGGGGAATTTAACTGCCCGAAGTCATTCAGCTGGCGTCAATTTCCTCTGCGTTCTATACGCTATTATCGTCTGATGAACTATTCAACTGTTGTTTGAGCTTTTCGTGATTTAATTCCTTTTCCCAGTGAGAGACCACCAGTGTCGCGATGCCGTTGCCGATGAAGTTGGTCAACGCACGCGCTTCTGACATGAAGCGGTCAACTCCCAATATCAGCGCCAGTCCTGCTACCGGAATGGTCGGGATAACCGCGAGTGTTGCGGCAAGCGTGATGAAACCGGCGCCGGTAACGCCTGAAGCCCCTTTAGAGGTTAACATCGCGACACCCAGTATCGTAAGCTCTTGCGTCAAGGTAAGATCAATGTTGAGTGCCTGTGCGATGAACAATGCCGCCATGGTCAGGTAGATATTTGTGCCGTCCAGATTGAACGAATAGCCAGCTGGCACAACCAATCCCACTACTGATTTCGAGCAGCCCAGACGTTCCAGTTTCGTCATCAAGGGCACCAGTGCGGATTCGGATGATGAGGTGCCGAGCACAGTCAATAATTCTTCCTTGATGTAAAAAATAAACTTGAAAATATTAAAGCCTACCCGCGAGGCAATCGTACCTAGCACGATGACAATGAACAGTATGCAAGTCAAATAGAAGCTTCCCATTAAAGCCGCCAGCGGTTTCAACGCGCCTATGCCGTATTTCCCTATGGTAAATGACATTGCCGCACCGGCACCTAGCGGCGCTGCTTTCATGATGGTATTCATCATCGCGAAGAAGATGTGTGAACATTCTTCAATAAACTGATGCACCCCGCGGCCTTTTTCGCCCAAATGCGTTAATGCATATCCAAACAAAATCGCGACCAGCAATACTTGCAACAAATCCCCTGAGCCGGTGAAAGCATCAGTGAAGGTCTTGGGGATGATGTGCAGAATAAAGTCTGTGCTGTTTTGTTCAGTTGCCGCTTTAGCGTAGGTAGCGACGGCTTTGGCATCCAGCGTTTTCGGATCAACATTGAATCCGGCGCCCGGCTTGAGGAAGTTCATCACCAGTAATCCGATAACCAAAGCCAGTGAGGAGACGACTTCGAAATACAGCAGTGCCTTGCCGCCGACACGACCGACTTTTTTCATGTCCCCGGCACCGGCAATGCCCAGAACTACAGTACAAAATATGACCGGACTGATCAGCATCTTGACCAATGAGATAAAGCCATCGCCAAACGGCTTAAGTTTTACTGCGGCACTGGCATCAAGGTATCCAAACAGACCGCCCGCTAAAATCGCCAGCAGTACCCAAAAATACAGGTGACTCGTTATTTTTTTCATATTAATTTCCGTAAACAATAGCGTCGTAATTGAGTCAGTAAATTCACCCGCTCTGAATCTTTCTCTGCCGGCTGAATCCTGGCAAAAATGATCGGCTTCAAAGCGGGGGATCCGCGAAAATTCATTGAGACTTCGCAGTTTATCAGTCTGCTTCATGCTTTAAAATTCGCGGTTTGATTGTACTCGCTTGCGTGGAAAAATCAGCAAAGGAAAGCAATTAATCTGCGCTCCTGCAAAGCAATTTTTAACGCGAAAGTCGCAAAAGAGGGAACGGGCCTGTCTGCCGACAGGCAGGCATGGCGGGTTTGCGAGTTATTGCCTAAGCAAGGCAATATCCCTGCGAAAACCATTTCATTATCAGGGGTGGTCACTTTCCCATGGTCGTTAGAAAAACCGGACTGCCGCGATATCCGTTGGCAAGCAATGCGAGAGCAGGAGGGCAGATTATTGCAGGTCTGCTTGAAAGGCTATCCGGACAGCTCAAGGTTCCAGCCGGTGGCCGGGGCAAAAGTTTAAGCGCCTTTTATCAACTTTTCAGTGGCCCCGGCAAACTTTACAGAGGGCTCCATATTCCAGCCAGATGGTTTCAAACGCCTTGCCGATGGTTTGAAACGTTAGTCAGACTGCTTGAAACGCTAGTTGCATTCCTGCAAACTCGTCCAAGGGCGTGTCGCTATTTCCCCGCGTGCCGGGCAGAAACCGGCGAGTGCTCCACCGTGTTCGCAACAGATCTGGCTGGACCGACGTCCCCTGCAACTAGCCTGCCAAACGCTCTGCCTAGTCTTTCAATAAATCTGCCTGGCATTTCAACCACTCTGCCTTGAGTTTCAAGGAATCCGGCTTGCGTGGCTATCCCTCAAACTTGCCTGCCCCTCTGAACAAAATTTGCAGTGCGCTGCAAGACTTACAAAACCTTCTGCAAAAAATATCGTGTGCGCCAATTTCTTTGCCGGGCGCTGTCCACTGCCTATTGCGTAAAACGGATTTTTTTAAAACAATCAAGCGGCCAGCTGCACGCATTCTGCGCGTGGTTACGGGCGAAAATAACAGACCAAATGGCCTGCTAACTTGGGAACTGGTTATGCAAGGTGAACTATATAGACCAGGCTCGTCTGCATCCCGTTGTGATGACTGACAGCGATGCAGCAAATGCCAGGCTCCGTCGCGGCCTGCGCAATGAGTCCGTATGTAAATTATCGCTTGCCCGTCCGCTTACCCTTCTTCGCGAATTAGGGCCTGTGGAAACATGCGCTTATGCTTCCTTGTCATCCAGTTTCAGTTCCTGAATTTTTCGTGTCAGGGTATTGCGCCCCAGACCTAGCAGCGTGGCGGCTTCGATGCGCCGCCCGTTAGTATGTTGCAGTGCCTGTAAAATCAGTGTGCGTTCAAACTGTATGACCAGCTTATCCATAATTCCCTCATCTCCGCGTTGCAAAGCCGCTCCGGCCTCAGCGGCCAGTGCCGCAGTCCAGTCTGTCGCAGTGGACGCCAGATTTTCGCCGCCACGCCATTCCGGGGGCAGATCGGCAATTTCAATCATTTGCGACGGGGTCATCACAGTCAGCCAGTGACACAGATTCTCAAGCTGCCTGACATTGCCGGGAAAACTTTGTGCACTTAAATGGTGCAATGTGGCTTCGCTAAATTGTTTCTGCTCTACCGCCAATTCATGTGCGCTTTTTTGCAGGAAAAATTTTGCCAGCAAGGGAATGTCCTCGCGCCGTTCGCGCAAGGGCGGCAGCAGCAGTCGTATCACGTTCAATCTGTGGAATAAATCTTCACGAAACAAGCCTTGTTTGACACGATCTTCGAGATTTTGGTGCGTCGCCGTGATGATACGTACGTTGGCTTTGATCGGTTGTTGTCCGCCGACACGATAGTAATTTCCGTCAGACAGGACACGCAGCAAACGCGTTTGCAATTCCTGTGGCATATCACCGATTTCGTCAAGAAACAACGTGCCGCCTTCCGCCTGTTCAAAGCGCCCCTGTCTGGTGGCCGCAGCACCGGTAAAGGCACCGCGCTCATGGCCAAATAATTCGGACTCCAGCAGGTCTTTCGGAATGGCGGCCGTATTGATGGCGATGAAGGATTTTTTGGCGCGCGGGCTATGACGGTGCAGCGCGCGCGCCACCAATTCCTTTCCGGTGCCCGATTCCCCGTTGATCAGCACGGTGGCATGGGATTGCGATAATCTGCCTATTGCCCGAAACACGTCCTGCATGGCGGGTGCTTTGCCCAGTATGTCTGCCGCGACTTCAGTTTCTTCAAGTTCTGCAGATTTGCGCTGACTCTGTTCGAGTGCCCGACGTATCAGATCAACCGCATGATTGATATCAAACGGTTTGGGCAGATATTCAAACGCTCCGCCCTGAAATGCGGACACTGCACTTTCCAGATCGGAGTAGGCGGTCATGATGATGACAGGAATCAGCGGATAACGCTCGTGCAGCAATTGCAGGAAATCCAGTCCGGAACGTCCCGGCATGCGGATATCGCTGACCACGACTTGCGGCATTGCTTCGTTCAGGGCGTTTAGCGCCTCATCGGCACTTGGAAAGCTTTCGAACTCAATATTTGCGCGTGCCAGAGATTTCTCAAGCACCCAGCGTATCGAGCGATCATCATCAATTATCCAGACTGGTTTCATCATGTTTTTATGCAGCTTATGTTGTTAATGCGGATAAGCATTTGCTGCTCACTACTTGCCGTTTACTATTAATCATCAACCAGCACGGGCAATATGACGCTGAAGCGGGTGCAGCCGGGTTCGCTGTTAAACTCGATAATGCCCTGATGCTGACTGACAAAATCCTGTGCCAGAGTCAGGCCTAGTCCGTGACCGTTGGAACGCCCTGAGACCAGCGGATAAAAAATTTTGTCTTGTAATTCGGGTGCGACGCCGGGGCCGTTGTCGATAATCTGCACCGTGATGGCCAGGCGATGATGCCGTTTGAATAGCGTGACCTTGCGGGCGATACGGGTCTGCAAAGTAATGCTTCCCTGTCCTTGCATGGCTTGCGCGGCGTTGCGCACAATATTGAGCATCACCTGAATCAATTGTTCCTTGTCGCCTAGCAACATCGGCAAACTGGTGTCGTAATCGCGCAATATCACCAGTCCCGCAGTAAACTCTGCCAGAACAATTGAGCGCACCCGTTCTAGCACCTCGTGAACACTCAACAGCCGGTGTTTGGATTGTCCTTGCGGTGTGAGTAGTTTTTCCATCAGGGAGCGCAGCCGGTCCGCTTCCTGAATGATCACCTGGGTATATTCATGCAGTTCGGGTCTGTCCAGTTCCTGCTCAAGTAATTGCGCCGCGCCGCGTATGCCACCCAGGGGATTTTTAATTTCATGAGCCAGGTTGCGCAGCAACAGTCGATTAGCCTGAGTCTGATCCAGTATTTGTTCTTCCCGCGCCAATTTCAGCGGCCTGTCCATCGGATGAAATTCCAGTAACAAATGATGTTCAGGTAGTGGCGTGACGGTGCAGCGCATATGTAACTTGTTGTGAGTGTGAGTGGTCAGGATCAAATCATGTTCGACATAGCTATCATGATTTGCTGCGGCACGCTGCATGGCCGTAGTAAGCTGCTCGACATCAGAAAAAATTTGTTGCAGCGTATTGCCTATATGGCTCTTGCCGCTGACTTCAAACAGATTTTCTGCAGATGGATTCATATAGTGCACACGAAGGCGCTCATCCATCTGAATGAGTGCAGTGGCGAGATAATCAAGGGTAAGTTTAGTCAATTCGAACATGCCAAATAATAAGCAAAAATCATACCAAGCCAGCTTATTTCAGTCTGGATATCTCTGTTTTGATGGCTGTGATATTTCCCTGGTGTAAAACTTCTTGTTTAACCAGCTCTTCGGGCTTCTGCCCGTCTTTGGGAAGCTGCGCGATTTGCTGTTTGATGGCATTGAGCAAGTCCTGCTCCGCTTGTAGTTCATCTTCCAGTATTTTGCGACGGGATCCGTCCCTGTTTCTTTGTGTCGCTTTATTTACGCTAGGGAAACTCTCCGGCGTATTGCTGGCGCGTGCATGTTCAGGCTGGTTGTGCGGAGTCAGCACAATTTTGTTTGCGCCCTTCACTGGTGCACTGGAATAGGTCACGTGCCCATCGGCATCAACCGATTTGTAGATGTCAGCCTTTGCTAATGCAGGCGTCAGGCACAACAGCAAAATCCAGAACTTCATCATTATTCCCCTGCAAAATATACCGGTCAAGTATAGGGCATGGCAAAGAGCATGACAAATATTTAGTGGTGAACATGAGGCGAGGCTGAAATAACCATGGGCACCAGGTACTGTTCATTTGTACCATAATGCTTGTGGTACACAACAGGTCAGAATATATGCAAGGATTTTGTAAAATTCATTCTTAAAGAGCGACTCACCGAACTATTTATGCTCATCTCGCACCTTTTTGGTGCATAGAGTTTTTAATGCACTCGTGCTCAGGCAATCGGCACGCGCGGCATTTTATTCCGGCATTGGCAAGTCGACTCGCAAGACAGAACCATGGATCATATGCTTTGCTACTGACAGCAGAGCGTCAACCCGATAAAAATCGCGAGATTGAATGCCTCATGTTCGGAGTTTACTTCCGTTGATGATGATTCTGTCGAATGATCGTTTTCCGTCATTGACAGGCTCCCGGGCCAGATTTTTCTCAATCCAATTATCGAATGACCATTCGCCGCTACTCAGTATTAACAATACACCAAGCAATATTCCCCGTGGAAAGTGTGGATTAATCCCTGCTTGACTCAAGTCAACGTAAGAAATGACGGCGACTAGATTAAGAATGAACAGACCTGCTGCAGCGAAGCTGCCCAGCAATCCCAATGCCAGCAGTACAGATAGCCCCTGTTCCGTGCTGGTCGCCATTGTCGCTGCCAACTCGGGGGATAAGAGTGGAACATGATAAACCTCGTTGAATAGGTACAGTGTGCTTTCCCCTCTTTGCACTTTGACTAGTCCGGACTTGAAAAAACATTCGCCAAATAGATCCTCAGCCCCAGAGCCATCAACGGTGCCAGATATTCCGGAAGGTGTGAAGCGGTGTAGTAAAATCTTGCCAATCTCGAGAACAAAGTTCTGATGTTGCTCCCAGGATGAAGCCTGTAAACACGTTGTGCGATACAAATTTCAGCAGCGCAGTTTGCCGATCGAACTCCGGATGACGCTCCAGCGTGCCGACAGCGATTTCTCCCAACAGGATGCCGCTTGCAATGCAGACAAGCTGTCGTCAGTTCAATAACCCGTACCACATCATCCTTGCGGCAAACCAGCGCATTGCTGGAACCGCTATTCAGATCGATATGAAAATCCTCTGTCTCACCTGGTTGATGGGCATGCCATATCGCGACAATCGGATAACGGGAATACTGCAAATGGCTGCTCTGCTTGGTGCGAAAAACCAAATTGGCATATTTTTCCGGTGCAATCTGTGCCAACTCATTGATGTCCAGTACTGTTTTGTCAGCTGCAAAATACGCAATATGGCAGGCCCATTCCAGCGCAGCCACGTCCGATAAATAGACCAGTTCCTTCGCAGGCCCGAATGCCGCGACAAAGTCAGGCAGTTCGCAGCCAAAGTCGTGCAGGTTTGCGCTACTTGAAGGATGTTTCTTGATGAATCTCCTGGTCAGGAAACGAAAGAAATCATCACCGACGAGTTGCTTGACGACCGGCTACGCCTCCACCAGCGGAAATGGACATTGGATAGACCCGCCCCGTACCTGAGGAAATCCGGATCTCTCCATGGAAAATTGACATTTTTTGGAAGTATTTGCAAAATGTAATCAGCGCATGCCTGTTGCCACGGCGCGAGCCTTTATGATGCGCGAATTCATGGATATGAATACCAAAGAAATCTGTCAGTAACTGGCTATCTCGATGACTAATTGCTGGGTACTGCTACATCGCGCGCGGCTGGCTTTGCGTGAATGTCTTGAATTGAATTGGTTTGGAAATGCAAGGTAACTATACTGAATTGCTGTCGCAATCATATGACCGTCCGATCACTTTTCGGGAAAGGATTGCAATACGTATGCATCTGATGATATGCCGCGGCTGCGGTAATTTCGAGAAACAACTCGTATTCATTCGCAAGGCTATGCGCGAATTACCGCACAAACGGTAAGCTGATTTAACGGAATGCGCGGAAATCCTCCCCGTTCATGCCGCAAGGGCATTCCCACGAAACATGTCGCCTTCCGGCTCGTGTTTCTGAATGAAGGGGGAGGATGAATAGCGCGGACACCGCAGGTGTCC